>CETG01191498.1_pt1 | contig 9934 bp, 7 predicted proteins | sample 361471 | NCBI WGS metagenome assembly CETG01 (sample SAMEA2622696, study PRJEB7988) | marine metagenome | isolation source: saline water (ENVO:00002010), including | reverse complement strand
TGGTTTTTTTCCAGTTTGATTTTCAATATATTTATTTAACAGAACTAAAAGACCAGCTTCTTTAATTGCACCATTTATAATGAATTGTATATCTGTGCTACCAATATCATCTTTTGTTGCGAATTTAATTAGCTCTTCGTTTTTTACTTTACCTATATTTGGCATTATATGTAGATAAAACGAATCTTCTAGTTTTGTTCCTTTAGTTAAATTAATTATTGTATTCATTATATTTTGCATCATGCATTGTAAATTAATTTGAATTTCAACATTATTTTCTGCTAGAAGAAGTATTTCATTTAAATTAATCGTAGGTGTAAATCTAGTATCACATACTGCAACATCTACTAGTTGATCTATTTTTAAACTACTAATAGTGGGAAATATCTCTTTTAATTTCTTAGTTAACAGTACTTTCATTTTTATAGGAACTTCTTTTAAAAATTGAATTTCTTCTTGTGTCAATCCTAGAATAGAAATCTTCCCATAATGATCTTGGAATTCAACTCCACATCCTGCCAGTCCAGGAAGATATAAATCTTTTTTTGATGCTTCTTTAATGGAATCTAATGAAGTCTCTATTAACCTATTAACACCACGCCTGCCTTCATGTTCTCCACATGTTAAAACAAAAAACTCACCATTAATCTTAGATACTGATTTTATATAAGTGTAATCTATTTTTCTTGTTAAGGGATCTTTTACTAATGGAACACAAACACCATCTATATCTTGAATTATTAGTATTTTTTCCGAATTAACTATTTTTTCAAAGCATTTCTTTTTTTTCATTGTCTTCTAATATATTTATGATGAATTAGATTTTTTCTTTTTTGTTATAATATTATAACATTAATCTTACCAAATAAATAATAATTGATCAGTTAATAAATTAGGTTATTATAAGTTGGATGAACCACTGGAGCATTTTTATGGATAAAGTTTATCCAATTTTTGCTTAGAGCTTTATACCAAAAAGTATTATGCAAAACACCTTTTTCAAATATCCCTATAGCGATACATCTATTGTTACTCGACTTAGACAGCTAAATAAAAGTAAAATAGGTTTTTATAGCGTTGGTTTATATCCCTTATCACTAGCTTATAACTGTGTTATGCAAACAAAAGATGACAATTTACTTCTTGCTCCTAGGCCAGGCAGACAATTATTTGGTGCTTTTTCTGAAGATCTATTGAAAAAGATGGAATCAAAATATTTAAAGAAGATTGAGGATATGTCAATTCATAATCAAAATAACCAACTAGTAATTAATTCGCTTGAATATTTAATTGTTAATTGTGAACTTATAGTTTTAAGTGCAAATAGTAATCATATAGAGGAGGATTTATCTGAAGCTATAAAAATTCGTTCGGAATTAAAAAGAGATCAAGTAGTAATTTCTTGCTTGGTGGGATCTTTTTGTCACAATGAATCTAATAATGATTCTTATGTTCTTTGTCAAAAAGAACATAATCTAGCTTTTTTCTCTGGATTCCATAGACATGGAGCACTTTTAAATCCTCACGATAGTTTTACGGCAAATTTCTGTCACCCTGATGCAATTACTGCAATCATAGGAGCGAAAATGATGAATTCATTGTCTCCAAATATTCAAGTATCGCCTGGTGTTCATAATTTAGAAGGTCAATACATAAAAGCTGCTAAAAATATATCTTCTATTTTTGCTGGTTTTTGTCATACATACCATAGAAATAATCCTGGAATTTTACCCACTCTTTTGACGCTGCTTTTGGATCAGTGTCTTGATCAAGCAGCAAAAGTATCAATGTTTCGTAAGGATTTGAAAACTATACATAATGAACAGATATTTTCAATAACTGAACTTGGATACTCTGTTGAGAACATAAAAGCTTTTTTGTTAGAAGAGGGAGATTTAAGACAAGTTAGAGATCATACTTTCTCTCAGTTAACAGCAATGGTTGCTGATGTGAGAGGAAGCATGATGTTACCAATTTCAGGAAAGCCAACAAGAAATTTTCAGGCAGGTCAAGTTTTGGCAGAAAATATGATAAGACTTCAAAGATGTCCTAATAATATAGAAGAATTTTTTTCCTGGTGTATAAATTCTGGTCTAAAAATAGGCGCATTGGAAGGATTAAAATCATTGAAATATTGGCCTAAGATTAGAAAAAGTTTTTCAATTGATTACCATAATTCATCTATGATTAATCTTCTCTATATGTCAATATTTTCTTCTAAAGATATTAAAAAGACTATATTTATAGTTATGACTCAAACTAGAGAATTATCTAGTTATTGTAAGGAATCTGTTAGATCAATTCATAGCAGAAAAATTTCACAGGCTTTTTCTAATATGGAAGATCAAAATTCAATAGAATTTATTGTTAGATTGCTTCTATCAAATCCAGATAAAACAAGTATTCATAAAGAAACATCAACTTTTGATAATTGGAAAGAGAGTTATCATTCTCCTTATCTTCAGGCAATGAATATTATTGAATCAGATATTTAAATAAAAATAATCGATTTTTAAAACCATTTTGCTTATTTGAAGTTAATTATTTATTTACTTCCCATTTAGTCCTTATTGCGTTTACGATTAAGATCAATATTTACTTTCAAAGTGGCTAAAGAATTAACTCATAGAGCTGAAGAGCTAAAGCAACTTGGTTGGTCTCAAGACGAGCTTATACGATATATAGAACTATGGGAATATAGGCAAAGGTGGGGAGCTATTAATTTGGAAAGAGATGATAGGCAATTTTTGCGAAAAGCTGAATCTGTTTTACCTCAAATTTCTAAAGCAAAAAACTCGGTTAAAAAGCCAATAAATGAAAAGTCTTATTATCGATGGTTATACTTTTATTTGGAAAACATGATTAAAGCTGAAGACAATTTTAATCTCCCTGAAGCATCAATAGGTTTATGGAGAATTATTATTGAAGAGGAATTGAGATTATTAAATTATTATGAACCAGTTCTAGGATTACCAGATACTTTGAAAGCTAAATTGTTAAGGCCAATTAGAGAGGAAATAATTCAGAAATCTTTAATTCTTTATAAGTCTAATATTGAGCTTTGTAAATTTGATTTTAAATCTCCTTTGCAACATTTAAAGGAGGATTATGCCAAGAATTGGAAGCCTTTAAGGGAAGACAATGTGGAAGCAGATAGCCATTATCCAGTAATAACTTTTGAAAATGCAGAGAATTTCAGGAATGAAGTCAGGAAGGTCCTTTTGCCAGCTATAAGGGATAATTTTCCATCTTTAGCAGATACTGATAAACCAGCACCTCCTGAAGATTGGAAACCAAAATCAGATTCTTGAGCTAAAAAGGTAAATAGCTAGATCTTTTTTTCTTTGAGTTCACAGCGTTTCGAGACACTTCAGTTGCACGCCGGTCAGGTTGCTGACTCGGCTACTAATGCCAGAGCTGTACCTATATATCAGACAAGTTCTTATGTCTTTAATGACGCTGAACATGGCGCTAACCTATTTGGATTAAAGGAATTTGGAAATATATATACCAGGCTTCAAAACCCAACTACAGATGTTTTTGAAAAACGTGTTGCCGCTTTAGAAGGAGGAGTAGCTGGATTAGCTACAGCATCAGGCCAATCAGCACAATTTCTTGCAATTACAAATTGCATGCAATCTGGTGATAATTTTGTTTCAACATCTTTTCTTTATGGTGGTACTTATAATCAATTTAAAGTTCAGTTTCCACGTCTAGGAATTAAGGTTAAGTTTGCAAAAGGAGATGATGTAGATAGTTTCGCTGATCAAATTGATGCAAATACAAAGGCTATTTATATTGAATCAATGGGCAATCCTCGATTTAATATTCCAGATTTTGCGGGATTATCTTCTTTAGCAAAAGACAATAATATTCCTTTAATTGTTGATAACACTCTTGGAGGAGCTGGCGCATTAATTAGGCCAATTGATTTTGGAGCTGATGTAGTTGTTCAAAGTGCCACCAAATGGATTGGTGGGCATGGAACTAGTTTGGGAGGCGTCATTGTTGATGCAGGTACTTTTGATTGGGGTAATGGGAAATTTCCTCTTATGAGCGAACCAAGTGCTGCTTATCATGGATTAGTTCATTGGGATGCTTTTGGTTTTGGCAGTGATATTTGTGGAATGTTGGGTTTACCTGCAGATAGAAATATTGCATTTGCTTTAAGAGCTAGGGTTGAATGTTTAAGGGATTGGGGACCTGCAATTAGTCCAATGAATTCATTTTTGTTATTGCAAGGCCTTGAAACACTTAGTTTAAGAATTGAAAGACACTGTTCAAATGCAATGTCGTTAGCTAAATGGTTAAAAGGTCATTCAAAGGTAATAGATGTTAGTTATCCAGGATTAGCGGAAGATCTATATCATAATCAAGCTAAAAAATATCTTACAGAGAGGGGGATGGGATGCATGTTGATGTTCTCCTTAAAAGGAGGATTTGACGATGCTGTAAGTTTCATAAATTCTTTAAAACTAGCTAGTCATCTCGCAAATGTAGGTGATGCAAAAACTTTAGTTATTCACCCAGCTTCAACTACTCATCAACAACTTTCTCCTGAAGAACAAATCTCGGCAGGAGTTACTCCAACGATGGTAAGAGTTTCTGTAGGTTTAGAACATATAGAAGATATTCTGTCTGATTTTGAGCAGGCTTTATCTGTAATAAATTAATTTTAAAAGTATTTAATGGCCTTAATTCTTCCACGTAGTTATCACAAGATTTCTGCTGTGGAAAGAAATCATATCTCTTGGATAGAACCTGAACTAGCAGAAAGACAAGATATTAGACCTCTGAGAATAGGTATTTTAAATATTATGCCTTTAGGTAAGCAGTATGAATTTAATCTCTTACATCCTCTGGGTCTTTCTCCCTTGCAGATTGAACCTATATGGATAAGACTAAAATCTCATTCTTATAAAACCTGGGATCTTTCTCATTTAGAAAATCTGTATGTGAGCTGGGAAGAAGCAATGAATCCAGTTCCTTTGGATGGATTGATTATTACAGGAGCCCCTGTTGAACACCTGCCTTTTGAATCTGTTAATTATTGGCCTGAGCTAGTTGGGTTAATAAAGGAAGCGAGATATGCATGTGCAAGCACTCTTGGCCTTTGTTGGGCTGCTTTTGCAATGGCATATTTGGCTGGCGTAGATAAAGAGAAATTCAATCAAAAACTCTTTGGAGTTTTTCCAATGAGAAGTTTGGTTCCAGGTCACCCTTTGATGGGTAATCAAGATGATGAGTTTTTATGCCCACAGAGTAGATATGCAGGATTACCGAATTTAGAGATGGAAGAAGCACAGAGGCAAGGAAGATTAAGATTACTTTCTTATGGAGATAAAGTCGGCTACACAATATTTGAAACTCCAGACCAGAGACAATTAATGCATCTTGGGCACCCAGAGTATAATGTTTCTCGATTACTTTCTGAAATGGAAAGAGATAAAGCTAAAGGAGATGTTCCTCCACCTGAAAACTTTGATCCTGAAAGTCCTAATACTTTATGGAGATCGCATCGAAACTTACTTTTTCAGCAGTGGTTATGGTTCTGTTATCAGCGTGTAAGTTTTAATAATTAAGTTATTTAATTTATATATTCTGAACCCCCTTTGAAATGGAAATTATAGATACTCCTTGGAAGTTATTTCCTGGTTGGATGAGACACTCTGAAGCAGAGAAATGGAGATTAAAAATTCATAAAACATTGGAGTGGAATCAACCAAAAGTTAAGGTTTATGGGAAAAGTTATTTAGTTCCAAGAAAAACTGTTTTTTTAGGTGAAAAAGGTATTAATTATACTTATAGCGGATTTAATCATTCAGCTGAAGGCTGGCCTAATTGGTTTTATCCATTATTAGATAAAGTAAATATTGCCAGTAGTTGTAGTTTTAATGGATGCCTTGTTAATTTATATAGAAATGGTATGGATAAGATGGGCTGGCATTCTGATAATGAAAAAGTACTTAATCGACTTAAGCCAATAACTTCATTATCTTTAGGGTCGACCAGAGATTTTTGTATTAAACACCGTTTGTCAAAGGAAAGACTAACTATTTCTTTAAAAAATGGAGATCTTTTAATTATGAGACCAGAGTTTCAAGATCAATGGATTCATTCAATACCTCAAAGAAGAAAAATCAACAAAAACAGAATTAATTTAACCTTTAGATGTTATTTAGAATAAGCATTCTGTAGCTAATAAAAATTAGCCGTGAGATTGTTCTTGACCTCCAAGCCTTTCAAAAAGATCAAGGCTCTCTTTATTAAGACCAACAACTTCTACTTGTGTTCCACCTAGGCTTATTTTTCTTATAATTTGGTCTAATGCGCTAACACCACTTTGATCCCATATGTGAGCTTTTTTCATATTGATTATTACTTTATTAGGATGATTATGTAAATCAAAGCCTTGTAAAAAATAAATCTTACTCACAAAAAATAACTGTCCTGTTACTTCATAAGTTATTTCTTGATTGTTTGATTCTACAACATTTACTTTTATAACTTTGGCAACCTTTCTACTAAATAGGATCCCAGCAAGTGAAACACCTGCAATAACACCCAAGGCTAAATTATGAGGTGTTGTAAGCATAGTTACTGAAAATGTCATAAGCATTACAGCCGTGTCACTTCTTGGGATTCTTGCGATATTTTTTAAACCATTTGTATCAGCAGTACTTATTGCAATAGTAATCATTACAGATACAAGAGCAGCCATTGGTATTTGCTCTAACCATGGTTTACAGAGAATAATCATGGCTAAAAGACAAATTCCAGAAGAAAATGTTGATAATCTTGTTCGTCCTCCATTTTCTGTATTCATAACGGATTGTCCTACAAGTGCACATCCTGCCATTCCTCCAAATAAAGAAGAAATGAAGTTAGCAATCCCTTGCCCTCTAGCTTCTTTATTTTTATTTGAATTTGTATCAGTCATATCGTCAAGTATGTCTTGAGTTAAAAATGTCTCCATTAGCCCAACAAGAGATATGGCTAATGCTGTAGGTAAAATCAATCCAAAAGTCTCAAAGCTAAATGGAACTTTTCCATTTTCAAATGAACCAAATGGAAGAGATAATGTAGGAAGACCATTTGGAAGTTTTCCTAAATCACTAACTGTTGGAATATCAAGGTTCAGAGAAACAGTTATAAGTGTGAGTAAAATAATTGCTACTAATTGAGAGGGCAATATTTTTGTTATTCGTGGAAGTCCATAAATAATAATTAAACCAATTAAGACTAATATCCATACAATTATTATTTGACCTTTTACAGGACCAAGGAAATTACCATAATGACTAGTTATCCCTAATTGTTCAAATTGAGCTTGAAAGATTAGTAACGCTAGTGCATTAACAAAACCACTTAATACTCCTTGTGGAACGAAACGCATTTGATAGGCAAGTCTAAGATATCCCCACAAAATTTGAAATACTCCAGTAAGTAATCCCGCAGCAATTAAATAAGACAGTCCTAATGCTTGAGTTGTCGAATTATCTAATCCCTGAGCTTTTCCTGCAGCTATTCCTGTCGCAACAACACCAGTCATAAGTAAGGCTGTGGAACCTGTTGCTGATGTAATCATTCCCATTCGTCCCCCAACCAGGGCAATTGTTATAGAAAGGACAAAAGCTCCAAATAGTCCTACTTGTGGATCAACTCCTGCAATTCCAGAGAATGCAATTGCTTCTGGAATCATTGCAAAGGCAACCACTAGTCCAGACAAGAAGTCTTTGCTGGGATTTGCTATCCATTGAGTTTTAATGTTTGTTTTTACGTTTGCCAACATTTTGAAAACGACTTTTATTTAATGACCGTATCTCAAAGAGGAGGCAATAGACCTTCTGGGTCATATATGGATTTTAGATTTTGCAATCCAGGAAGCCAGTCAAGATATGCCATATTGATTTCTTTTTTATGCCAAGGTAAATGTGGATGTAATTGTGCTAAGTGGACTCCAGGACATAACGTTTCGAGTTCACCCCACACTTCTTCCATCCAAGAAAGACTTTGAGATCTAGCATTTAGGTCTCCGGATTGCCAAGCACCATTAATCCAAGGTTTCCATATTGAATCTCTATAAATAAATGAACTTCTTGTGCTGTCTTGTTCTTTTGTTACACCACCTAATTGTTGAGAAGCTATATAACAATGATTGTTAGGTCTTTTAGAAATTAATGAGTTAAGTGATTTGACTATTGACTTCGATTCTTTACCCCACCCTTTACCTAATAATCCAATTACTTCAGAATGAATTCTTTTTGGATTACTCGTTTCTAGTTCTGGAAGACTAAATTTTGGAATATCTTTAAGTCCTTCAATGATTGAAATCTGGGGATTCTGCCCAAATGGTAATTCTTTAATTAAATTTTTACTCATTTGAATCGCTTCATTACTTTCTAGTTCTATTACTACATATGCCTTTATTTTATCGGCCCAAATCCATTGGAGACTAGCGAAATTTGGCCATGATTCTGATTGATATATTGATTCAGCTAATTCATCAGGACTTATAAATTCTGAACAAATATACAGAGGTTTTTCTTCATATGTTTTCAGGGTAATACTTGTGACAATAGATAAAAAATGTGCTGCCCCAGTAAGGCCTTTCCATATTAATTTGTCTTCTTTAGATGAGAAATTATTTGGTTTAGAAATATCTAAAACCTCTCCTGTTCCCCAAATTCCTTTTATTTTTTTAATTTGATCAATAGCCAAGCCTCTTGATCTACTTATAGGGCTAATTCCACCAGTAAGAATATAACCCAGTCCAGTTTTTGGAGATAAACCTGTAGGAAACGATCTTTTGTGTTTAGATAATTCATCTAAAAGTTTTCCCATTGGCACCCCAGCCTCTATTTCAATCTCTTGACTTGCAGGATCGAATTTAACTTTTTGATAATTTTTTCTAAGGTCAAGAGTCCAATGACCATTTGCAGCACATTGAGTGGAAGTTCCTCCACTACAAATCAAGAGGGGTTTGGGGTTGATTTCATTGGATTTTATTAATTGTATGAAAGGTTCATCTACAGTTTGAAAAATCCCGCATACTGAGGATTCTGCTGCTAATGAATTTGGGACTCTTAGGGAATGATTAAGCACGCTTTTTTTTAGATAAAAATAGTTTTTATTTCCCTGTATTAGTTATAAGGTATTTATAAAACTAATCAGTTGTGAATTCTGCTCTATTAGCTCATCATGACTCTCGAATAGGAGTATTGATTTGTGGACATGGTAGTCGACATGAGTTGGCTGTTAAGGAATTTGCAGAATTGGCAAAAAACATCAAAGCAACATTGCCTGATATACCAGTTGAGTATGGATATTTGGAATTTGCCAGACCAATAATTCATGAGGCCTTAGATCGATTAAAAGAACAATCTGTTCAAAAGGTCATAGCTATTCCAGCAATGTTGTTTGCTGCAGGACACGCGAAAAATGATATCCCAGCCTTATTAAACTCTTATTCTAAGAAGACAGGATTAGTTATTGAGTATGGAAGAGAATTGGGAATTAACAATTTGATGATTGGAGCCGCAGGCGCAAGAATAAAAGAAGCTATTGAATCAAATTCAGATTTTCCTTTAGAAGAAACACTTTTAGTAGTAGTAGGAAGGGGTTCTTCAGATCCAGATGCTAATTCAAACGTGAACAAGATTACAAGAATGTTGGTAGAAGGTCTGGGAATGGCCTGGGGAGAGACTGTCTTCTCAGGAGTTACATTTCCACTTGTCGAACCTGGATTGAGGCATTTGGTCCAATTAGGCTTTAAAAGGATTATTGTTTTTCCGTATTTTCTGTTTTCAGGAGTTTTAGTTAATAGAATTCTGAAATCTACAGATAATATCGCTAAGGAAAATCCTGACGTTGAATTTATAAACGCTGGCTATCTATCTAGTCACCCACTAGTTATAGAAACATTTAAGGACAG
>CETG01152100.1_pt1 | contig 9936 bp, 6 predicted proteins | sample 361471 | NCBI WGS metagenome assembly CETG01 (sample SAMEA2622696, study PRJEB7988) | marine metagenome | isolation source: saline water (ENVO:00002010), including | reverse complement strand
ATCGTTGCAAACGCACTTTTGTTCTCTTCATTGCTGTTGGTGATTGGTGTTCCTGTTTTCTACATGACCCAGACCAATCCTGAGGACAATAGAAATCCCAACATCAAAAAAATCGAAATTTTGGCAGGTGTTTGGTTCCATTTGGTACTGCTTCAAGCCTTAGTTGGTGAATACATCACACATCAAATGAGTGTGTAAGAAATTAGTTAATTAGCATTGTTTATATTTGGTAAATTTTAATTTGATGTTTTAAATTGACTCGTAAGAGGTTAGTGTTAATGGGTATTAAAAGCCTTTAGAAAATGGCTACAATAGAGGGTACCTTTGAAAATTCATCATCTTTAAAAGTAGCTATTGTGATAGCTAGGTTTAATGACCTGATAACTAGTAAGCTTTTAAGTGGATGTTTAGATTGTTTATCAAGGCATGGTATTGATGTGTCGGAGTCAAGTCAACAATTAGATGTTGCTTGGGTGCCAGGTTCATTTGAGTTACCAATAGTTTCTCAACAACTTGCTCGAAAGGGCAAGTATGAGGTTGTAATAACTTTGGGAGCTGTTATTCGAGGAGATACTCCGCATTTCGATGTTGTAGTGGCTGAGGCTAGCAAGGGGATAGCTAATGTTTCCAGAGACACAGGAGTACCGATTATCTTTGGCGTCTTAACTACTGACACGATGCAACAAGCACTTGAGAGAGCTGGGATTAAAAATAATTTGGGGTGGAGCTATGCCTTACAAGCACTAGAGATGGGTTCTTTGATGAAGGCTTTGAGTTAAGTAATCTTGTTACTTGAGAAAATCATTTGACCACAACACCTCTTTTAAGGCATGCTTAATTAACAGGCAATATTTCTTGTGCGGATGTAGCTCAGTGGTAGAGCATCTCCTTGCCAAGGAGAATGTCGAGAGTTCGAATCTCTTCATCCGCTTTTTAAGACTCAACTAATTATTTTTACTAATAACTTAGTTTTAATAACTTTCATTCGAAATTAAAGTATTAAAAGTTTCCCTTATCGTAAATGTATCTAAAGAATTTTTTCTGAACTGTAAGTGATAAATTGAAGGTTAACTAAAAAGTGTATGGGAGATTATGTAAATGGTTTTAAAGGAATCAGAAATTATTGAAAAGCAAAGAAAGCCTTTGTCGAATTTAAGAATAGCTATTACAGCAGTTGATTTAGAACAATCAGAACATCGTGGCATCGCTCATTTATCAAAATCCTTGATTAACTCCTTGACTCGGCAAGGTGCTGAAGTATATCTATTAACTGGATTTAGAGGACAACGTTTACACCCAATAATGAAGCTATTTATGAGTAAAATATCAGTGAATGAAGTAGAAAGTGCTGACATTCTTGATCAACTAAGTGATCCAAAAAATAAAATTGATAGAAAAATTAGTACTTTAGAAGAAGAAGAAATTAATTTATTTTTTAAGCTATATGAGCATATTATTAAATTTAAAAAGAAATCGGATCAAATCTTATCAGTTATTAAACCGATAATAAATTTTTATCTGAAAAGATTTACTTTTTCTGGTGAATTAATTAATTTAATCGATTTAAAATCTAGTCCCTATTGGGGAAAAGAGAGGATAGATTATATGAAAGATGTTAAGGGATTTCTATCAATACCTGATATTTTTATATTAACAACTTTGAGAAGTAGACGACTTATTCTACGATCTCCTATTATTGACTTGAGAAAGTCAAATATTGATATTTTGATCACAACATGTCCACTAAGTGTAAATGTCAAAACTAAGAATAAGAATTCTACAAATGTACTACAAATGATAATGGACTTTATTCCATTATCATTTTCTAAGCATCCAGATCATCCATATTATTTTTATAACCGTTTACAAGACTCGATGAAGAGTCGATGTTGTTTTATTTCAAGGACTTCAAGAGATAAGATCTGTAGATTATTAAATAAATCAACTGGAGCTTATCAGAAAAGTATTATTTACCCTATGCCTTCATTAAATATTGAGATTCTAAAAGCAGCTTCTAATATGAAAACTATTAGGGGTATAAATAGTAAATTTATTCTCTTTAACTCTTCAGTAGTTCCTAGAAAGAATTTGCATTTCCTGATAAATGCTTTTCGAAGTAGCAAGGCTATTCAGAGTGGATTTAAGCTATGTGTTGCGGGAAAGATTCATAATGATCATTACGGTTTGAAGATTAAGCAATTATCTTCTCAAGACTCATCTTTAATTCTTTTAGATTACGTTGAGGAAATAGAGAAAGCATGGTTATTTCTAAATGCGCATGCTTTTGCCTCTCCATCATGTGTTGAAGGCTTTGGGATTCCTGTTTTGGATGCTTATTTATTAGGTGTAAATGTTTTAGCAAGCAATATTCCATCTCATAGAGAAATAGCTGAAATATTAACCGTAAATGATCATTTAATGCTCTTAGATTTGACTAATATGAATAGCTGGATTTCTAGTCTAAATGAAATAGTGGAAGGAAATATAATATCTAATGTTGTACCTGAAGAAAGAATTTCTACATTTAATTTAGCCTTTAGAAAATATCAAACTACTTTTGATTCTAAACTTTCTGAATTACTTTTAATGTGAAGAACACGTAGAATAAATATCTTTTATAAATTATGATTTATTTGGATCTATCTATTAATAACATGCTTTGCTGAGAATTTTTTTTGAATCCCAATTGTTTATAAAAATCTATACTATGAGTGGTCATAAGATAGACTCTTTCTACTGATTTAATATTTTTATCATTTAATAAAGCTTCAATTATAATTTTACCTAAACCTAGACGTTGTGATCTTTTTGATATGACTATGTCCCAAAGAACTGCTCTATAAACTCTATCTGTTGTTGCCCTACCAAACCCTATTAAGTTTGTCTCACTCCAAATAGTAACTATAACACTACTATGGCTTAGCATTTTTCTGATTTGGCGTTTAGTTCTATTCTTTGCCCAAAAAGCGTTTTGATTAAATAATAGCTTTAATTTTTCTAAGGCATTACTAGGGATAAAGTTAGGCCCGAGTCCAAAAAGACGTAATCCAGGAGCTCCTGTTGCGTGTTTGATAAGAGATATTTTTCGCATTAATTGTTTTAGATTTCTTTTGGCTAGATTCAAAACTATACTACTTATAATTTATTTATTAGCTTTTTTGCGATTTAAGTTGGTTAGCATTTCTTTTGATTAATAGGGTAAGATTATTTTGCGTATCATTAAGAAATGGTATATCCTAAAATTCAGTATGTAAGATGATTGATTTTTATGGTGATTAAATTTAACTTTTACACTTATCATTATTGAGATTTGTTGAGATATGGATTCAAATTTTTATGTCGAGTTTGAGGATAATTTTAGAGGTTCTCATGATCAAATTTATGAAATTTTCTCTAACTATGATGGGTTAATACAACATATACTTGATATAGATAATGAGCCTTCATTACTTGATATTGGCTGTGGGAGAGGAGAGTTTTTACGCAAATGTTCTAAGTTAGGTTTCCGAACTGAAGGTATTGAGATCAATCCTCAAATGGCATTAATCAGTAGAAATTATGGATTAAATATTAAGGAAGGAGATGCTCTGTTGTTAATGAAAGACCTACCAGATAATCACTTTTCTCTTATTACGGCATTTCATGTGATTGAACATATTAGTTTTGAGTCAATAAATTTATTATTGCAGGAGTGCAAGCGACTTTTAAAGACAGATGGAATAGTCATTATAGAGACTCCCAGTATTGATAACTTGTCTGTATCAAGTCGCTTATTTTATATTGATCCTACACATATTAATCCTATTAATCCAGACTTATTAGTGTTTTTATTGAAGAGAATAGGATTTGATATGGCTAAGAATTTTTATATTAATGGCGGTCCACTGCAAAATGAGGATAATGATTCTTTAACAAGAGTATTCAATGGTATAGCACAAGATTTAATGGTAATAGCAACGAAGTCTAATTATTCCAGCAAATTATTATTGCGAAATAAAAGTTGGGAAAAAACTTTAAAACGAGGTTTAACAACATTAGATGCGTGTATTCAATTTGATCATTATATTAGAAATAAGTCCCTTATTCAGCAGCAGTCAATTTCTGATTTAAGAAGAAGAGTATTTTTATTGGAGAATAGATTACTTACAATAAGCAAATCTCCTTTTTATATTTTACTAGATTCTTTTCGAAAAGTTTACCTCTTAATAATTTCAAAGTTTATAAATAAAAAGTATATTATCTCAAGATCCTTTATTAAATTCATTCGCTATTCTTTTTCTAAAATATATAAAGTATTACAAATACTTCTTTTTAGAAATAAAAAATCTATTTTTCTGATTTTATTTATTTTTAATAAGTTGACTATGAAATTTGGATATAGAATAAATAATAATTATCTTCTTAAGAAAAGTTTGAAAGTGAAAGAAGACGAAATACTAGTTGACAGTAATGAAAAAAATTTATGCAAATATTATAAAGAATCATCCAGATCAAGAAGAATTTTTAAGGAATTAAATGACTAGTTTTTCATCTAAAAATATCAGAGTTCTTGTTGACCTTCAAGGTTATCAAAGAGAGAGTAACCGAGTAAGAGGAATTGGTAGATACTCTATCCAATTAGTGAAATCATTAATTAAAAGATATCCAGCTAATATATATATTTTGTTTTCTAATTCCTCTTTATATGATTTTAGAAAAGATTTTATTGATGAATTAAATGATGCTCAACTTAATGTTATATATTTTGAATGGACTCCTCCAGGAAAAATTAATGATGATATCTTCTCTGATTATTCTAGAAACTCTGTTGCAAAGCAAATCCGATCATATGCTTTATCTGTTATTAATTCTGATATTATTCTTTTAACCAGCTTTTTTGATGGATTTAAGGATAATACATTAATTGATTTTGATAGGCATTATCAATTACCTCCGGTAGTGGCAGTTATTTATGATTTGATTCCGTTGATCATGCCAAAGATGTATTTAGACAATGATGAGGAATACCGATACTTTTATTATCAAAAGATTAAAGATTTAACGAAACTTGATGCTTTATTAACTATCTCTGAGTCAGCAAAAAATGAACTTAAAAAATATGTAAGATTTGATAATAAAAGAATATTTAATATATCTTCTTCATTTGATTATAAATATTTTTATAAAGATCTAAAGGGGACTGAAGATCTTTCAATTAATGTAAATGATTTTGGGAAATATATTCTTTGCTCTAGTGCCGCTGATCCTAGAAAAAATTTATTTCAGTTGTTAAAAGCTTATTCTATGCTGCCATTACATTTGATTGATAAACATAGATTGGTTTTAACCGGTCCTTTTTCAGTAACTGAATCTCAATTAATTAGCTTTTGGTTGGATGAGTTAAATATTAATCCTCAAAATGTAATTATATTAGGTTATGTAAAAGATTATGACTTGGCAAACCTTTATAGGAATTCATATTTATTTGTTTTTCCATCATTGCATGAAGGATTTGGTCTGCCAGTTCTAGAAGCTATTATTTGTGGGGCGGTTGTAATAGCTTCAAATGTTACTAGTATTCCAGAAATAATTTCTTATGAACCCGCTTTATTTGATCCATATAATGTTATTAACTTAAAAGATTTAATAATCAGGGCATTAACGGATTTAAAATTTAGAAATTCAATTATTGATCATACATCAGATTTAAGTTCTACTTTTTGTTGGGAACGTACGGCAGATAAAGTAATGGATTCAATTGTAAGAATAATTGAGATTAATCCTTATATAACATCAAATAATCAGACTTTTTCAACTTATAATGCCCATATAAAAGAGAATTACAATCATTTAATTCGTACTTTAAAAACAAATCCAATAATTAAATCTCAGCTTTCTACTGAAATCAATTTTATCCAAATTGTTTCAGCCTCAATTGCATTAGTTAACGAGCAAATTAAGAAAATTTACCTATCCTACTGGCCTAATATAAAAAAGATGATTTGGAGAATTGAGGGTCCTTTTGATTCAAGTTATAGCTTATCTATCGTTAATAAAAATTTTGCCCTTGCCTTGGCGAATACTGGTCAGGATGTAGAACTTTACTCAACGGAGGGGCCAGGAGATTTTACACCTAGTATTGAATACTTACATAAGAATCCACTAATTAATTTGTTGTATCAGAAATCTCAAACCTCTAAGAATGATATCTTTATAACTTCGAGAAATTTATATCCACCAAGAGTGGATGACCTTGATTCATATATCAATTTATTGCATGCATATGGATGGGAGGAGTCATCTATCCCTGCTGAATGGGTTGAAAAATTTAATAAATCTTTAACTGGTCTAACTGTTATGTCCAATCAAGTAAAAAAAATATTAATTGATAATGGTGTTTCATTACCTATTAAAATTTGTGGTTTAGGAGTGGATCATATCGATCAATTAGGAGATAATATTAAATTTGATTTGAAAAAAAAGAAATATGCTTTTCTACATATTTCCTCCTGTTTTCCTAGGAAGGGTATTGAATGTCTTTTGGAGTCTTATGGCCGTGCTTTTAGTAAATTTGATGATGTTAGTTTGATTATTAAGACATTTAAGAATGAACATAACAATATAGATAATCTTTTAGAAAAATATTATTCGATTAATCCTAATTATCCTGATGTAAATGTTATTTATTCTGATTTAAATGACGCTGAAATAAAGTCAATTTATCAGCAGTGTGATGTATTAGTAGCGCCAAGTCATGGTGAAGGATTTAATCTTACTGTAGCTGAAGCTATGAGATTAGGTCTGCCAGTTATAACGACTGCTTGGGGAGGTCAAATGGATTTTTGTAGTCCTGATAATGCTTGGCTAATTGATTATGAATTCGATTATTCTGAGACCCATTTATCTACAGCAAGTTCAGTATGGGCTAAACCTTCTTATATTCATCTTTCACAATTGCTAAAAGAAGTTTATATTGCACCCTCATCTCTTTTGTCATCAAGAATCAATGCAGGGAAACAATCAATATCTAATTATACATGGGAGAACATGGCTACCAAAAATCAAGATTTTGTTTTAGAGCTATGTACTTCATGTTCTATTAAAAAACCTATTGTTGGAGTCATTTCTACTTGGAATACAAGGTGTGGTATCGCCACCTACTCTGAACATTTACTTTCACAATTTGATGATAATGTTATAATTTTTTCTTCTAATAATAATATTAATAAAAATGATAAATCTATTAGATGTTGGAATCTAGGCAATGATAATCTAAATGAATTATTTGAGCGTATTTTAGAAAATAATATTACCTCTATCTTAATTCAATTTAATTATGGTTTCTTTGAGTTTTCCGCCTTCTCTAACTTTTTAAAAAGACTGCATGAAAATGGTATTAAAACACTTGTGATAATCCATTCTACTATCGATCCTAAAAATGATCAAACAAAAAAATTAAAATTTCTAGCAAAACAATTAGCCTCATGTAATAGATTACTTGTTCATACCCCTTCAGATTTAAATAGATTAAAAAATCTTGGCTTAATTGATAATGTTACTTTATTTCCTCATGGGATTTTAGAGGTAGATAAATATAAACGAAAAAATGACTTAATTAAATATACGAATCAAGATCTACATTTTTCTACTTTTGGTTTTTGTTTGCCTAATAAAGGCTTCAAGGAACTTATAAAAGCTATTAAAATCTTACATAAAGAGAAGATTATTTGTAAACTTACTTTGTATACCTCTCTCTACGATAATTCTAGTTCTAGTGATTTATTGAGGAGCTTAAAGTTACTAATTCATGAATTAAAATTAAGTAAATATGTACAGATTGATTCTTCATTTTTAGCTGATGATGAGATATTGAAAAATCTTTCCAATACTGATTTAGTCATTTTTCCATACCAATCTACAAATGAATCTGCTAGCGGCGCGGTGAGGCAGGGCATATCATCTCTTGCTCCTGTAGCAGTAACTCCAGTTCCTATATTCGATGATGTTTTGGATGTGGTATATCAACTTCCTGGATGTTCCTCATCATCTATAGCTAGTGGTCTTGTTAAATGGGTTAGAGATTGTTACGGAGTCCCAATGAATTCAAAAGAGATTAATTGGCGGAAGCAACATTCTTTTAAATTATTGGCTTATAGACTTCAAGGGATGATTAGAGGTATTGAAATTAATGAATAATTCTCTATCAAATTTAGCTAGATCTCTATTTATTTATATATGCGCTTATTTAATTAAATGAGATAATTTATAATCTTAAGGTTAAAAAATGTTCTGATTTAAATCAATGATCTAATCTATAGACTTAATTATTTTTATCGCTTAAATACTACTAAAAATCTCTTAAATTCTTCTTAGACGTATATTAGCTCTGGCAAGTTTAGTTTTCGTGTATACATTTAGTTTTTTTATAATGCCTGATTTTCTATGAGATTTTTATCTATAAATAACATTTTTCATGTGCTTGGTCTATTTTGTTATGTTGAATATTATAAATAGAAGGCATTTTTAAAAAAATGTGCCAAAATTTAGGTATTCAATTTCTGTTATGAATAGGAAAGGCATAATTCTTGCTGGAGGTAATGGTTCTCGCTTATCTCCAATAACAAAATCTGTGAGCAAACAGTTGCTTCCGGTTTATGATAAGCCGATGATTTATTATCCACTTACAACATTAATGTTGGCAGGTATAAAAGATATATTGATAATAACTAATGAACGAGATATACAGAATTTTGTTAATTTACTAGGAGATGGAAGTTCATTTGGCATTTCTATTAGGTTTGCAGTTCAATCAAAACCAGAGGGGATTGCACAGGCATTTTTGATTGGTGATTCATTTATTAAGAGAGACCCTGTTGCATTAGTGTTGGGAGATAATCTGTTTCATGGTGATAAATTAGTTTCGAAAATTGTTCAGGCTTCAAAAAATATTGATGGTGCAACGATCTTTGGTTATCCAGTTTCCGATCCTGAGCGTTATGGTGTGATTGAGTTTGATTCGAATAGAAAAGTTTTAAGTATTGAGGAGAAACCAAAACGCCCAAAAAGTCGTTATGCAATTACTGGTTTGTATTTTTTTGATTCATCTGTAGTTGAGAAAGCTCGAAAAGTTACTCCTTCAAATAGAGGGGAGTTGGAAATTACAGATATTCATCGGATGTATTTAAATGAGGGCTTATTGAATGTTTCTCTTCTTGGACGTGGGATGACCTGGCTTGATACTGGAACTTTTGATTCATTAAATGATGCGAGTTCTTACATCCGAACTTTGGAAAATAGACAAGGTCTTAAAGTTGGTTGTCCAGAGGAGGTAGCTTGGAGACAGGGTTGGATTGATAGTAATCAGACAAAAAAGTTGGCTGAAAGATTAACTAGTAGTGGATATGGAAATTACTTACTCCAGCTTCTTGGATCTTAAGAAGTTTTGTTTGGCTTTTAAAAAGTTTAAAAAATGATTATGCAAAAGAAACTTCTTGTCGGCAGCGATGGAAAAACTATTAATGATTTATTTTTACTTACGCCCTCAATATTTCACGATAATCGTGGATATTTTTATGAATCATGGAATCAGAAAGACTTTGATCAATTAATAGGTAAATCAATTAATTTTTTGCAAGATAATCATTCTTTTTCAAAGCAAGGTGTTATTAGGGGTTTGCATTATCAATTACAGCCTTTTAAACAATCAAAATTAGTTACGTGTATGCGTGGTGAAATTTTTGATGTTGCTGTTGATTTAAGAAAAACCTCTAGAACATTTGGTAATTGGGTGGGGGTGACTTTAAATGATAAAAATCATAATAAACTCTGGATTCCCGAGGGGTTTGCACATGGTTTTCTTGTGATGAGCAGCTCTGCCTTAGTAATGTATAAAGTAGATCAATATTGGAAAAAAGATTATGAAAAGTCTATTAGATGGGATGATCAATATCTTAAAAT
>CETG01189075.1_pt1 | contig 9938 bp, 12 predicted proteins | sample 361471 | NCBI WGS metagenome assembly CETG01 (sample SAMEA2622696, study PRJEB7988) | marine metagenome | isolation source: saline water (ENVO:00002010), including | reverse complement strand
TGTAAATTCCTTGGGATTTCCCAAATTAATTGGCTCATGGTGGCCTGAATTCATGAGCTTTATCAATCCTGAAATCAAATCATCAATGTAACAAAAACTACGTGTCTGTTTTCCATCACCATAAACTGTAATTGGATTGCCTTCCAAAACCTGAACAATGAAATTACTAACTACACGACCATCCTGAGGATCCATAAAAGGGCCATATGTATTGAATATACGAGCTATTCGAATGTCAACATTATGATAATTGTGATATGAGATAAACAAGGCCTCTGCTACTCTTTTACCTTCATCATAACAAGCCCTAGGCCCTATTGGATTTACATTACCCCAATAGGATTCGGTTTGAGGATGTTCTAGAGGATCTCCATATATCTCAGAAGTTGAGGCTTGAAGTATTGGAATATTAAGTCGAGCTGCCATACCAAGAACATTGTAAACTGCAAGAGTTCCCATTTTTAGAGTTCTAATAGGATTATACTGGTAGTGCACTGGAGAGGCTGGGCATGCCAAATTAAAAATGGCATCAATCTTGTCTGGAAAAAAAGGCTTAGTTAAATCATGTCTTACAAATTCAAAATTTGAATTAGATTCTAACTCAACTATATTACTTCTTCGACCCGTGCTCAAGTCGTCTAAACATAGTACTGAAAATCCTTTGTCCAATAGTCTTCTACAAAGGTTAGATCCAATAAAACCAGCTCCGCCCGTAACTAAATATCTCATAATTGTTTGTTCCTTAAATGATTAATCTGAAACTATTTACCTCGTATTAAGTGAAAATTTTTAGATTGAAAATAAGATGAATCCTTATGGAGCCTAAAATTAAAAGGATAACTATTGCTCTTTTTTAACTGATGCAAATCCCAATTTCTCCTGATTGGCGCTCTCAATAAATTGAAAGGCAAAAAATTGAAAAATGCGGCACATAAATTTGTTATGTTTTGCTCTCGAGAACCAAAAAACCCTTTTTTTTCCTTACCGCTATCAAAACTTGAATTAGTTTTGTAAGGATTCAAAAGAATTTTAGAATCCCATTCTAAATTAAGGAAACTAATTACTTCTCTCAATGTCTTCTCATCAAAATTCCATCGACCTTCATCATGGTCATAACTTTTTATCTCATGAAAATTTTTAATTTTTGTTTTGAAATTTGCTACAGGTATGTGGTCTGTTTGATATCTAAAAACTTTTTGAGCAAAGCCTAAAAAACGTTTGCCTGTGAATTTACGTGTATTTGATTTTACTGTATCCAATAGGGGCCTTTTTAGGTGCAAAAAATAAGCATTAGGGTATAATTTCAACAAATCCTTGATGTAAAACGATTGCTTAGGGCAATTATTTATCCAATAAGATTCGCCACTTTTTTTCAACGTTTCTTTTACGAAAAAGTTTACAAAGCTAAAAATATTCTTTTTCTTATTATCCAGAAATATATCGGCAGAAAGTCCTGATGCTCTAAAAAGGTCAGACTGAGTGAATATGTTTAGAAATGTAAAATAATCTATTTCATCGATAATATTATCAAAAAAATACCTTAATTCGGCTATGAATTTAAATTCCATAATTCCATAATGCTCTTTCGCTTGCAAACCAAATATTTCATTATGCTGGCAGAGATGGTTGCAAAGTGAAGTTGTACCTGAACGTGCAGAACTTAAAACAAAAATTACTTTACGCATTTTTCAATAATTTCCTTTATATTCTTTCGATAATCTGATTGGAGAAGTAATTCGAGATGTGAATAAAGCCAATCTTCCATTGTCCCAATATCATATCTTTTTCCTGTAAATTTCCATGAATACAAATTAGATTCCTTAGCTAACGCTTGCATAGCATCAGTTAACTGTATTTCACCACCTTTACCATATTCAACAGATTTCTGATGATTAAAAATATCTGGAGTAAATATGTATCGCCCCAAAATTCCAAGAAGAGACGGTGCAGCTTCAGGCTCTGGTTTTTCAACAAGCTCATCAACAAGCATTATATCTGAAGAGATCCTTTCTCCTGAGACAATACCATACCTTCTTGTATCTTTTCGTTTTATTTCTTCTACAGCAAAAACACTAGTTTTCTTATCTAAAAATATGTCAATCAAACCTTTAGTACAATTGGGAGTGCCCTGACAAATAGTATCTCCTAACAGAACTGCAAATGGATTATCGCCAACAAATTCCTCAGCGCATTGAATAGCGTGTCCTAACCCCTTCTGCTCCTCTTGAAAAATAAAACTAATATTAGCAATTTTACCTAATTCTAGTATACTAGATAATTCTTCCAATTTACCTGATTTTAACAAAGCTTTTTCATATTCTAGTGAAGGAAGAAAGTGGTTCTTGATAGATTCCTTATGCTTTCCAATTATTATACCTATATCAACTATACCTGCATCAACAGCTTCCTCTACAACCCATTGAATTGTTGGTTTATTTACCACAGGTAACATTTCCTTTGGTTGGGCTTTAGTAAGAGGCAGGAAACGAGTCCCTAAGCCTGCTGCTGGTATAACTGCTCTAATCTTAGTCATAATAAATTAAATCTAATAACTCCAAAAATTGCTTTAACGCCGTCCCACCAGCTGATTTTTTTACCTGCGGAATGCTTACGGGGATAATAAGAGATAGGTACTTCACAATATTTTTTCCCACGAGCAACTTCCTTCCCAGCATAAGCTGCTAATTCTGGTTCAATACCAAAGCGATTTGATTTCAAATCATAATTACTAATTATTGAGCTCGGAAAGAGCTTGTAACAAGTTTCCATATCTGTCATATTAATTCTTGTAAAGATATTAGAAAAAAAGGTTAAAAAAAGATTAGCATATAAAGAAGGTAACTCAAATTTGCGATGATTCTTAGAATCTAAAAGTCTAGAACCAAAAACTATGTCGGCTCTACCTTCTTCTATGGGGGCCAAGAGTTTTTCATATTCATGTGGATCTACTTCGAGATCTGCATCTTGAACTAGGAAAAGATTGCCTGTAGCAAGCTTGTAACCATCTCTAACTGCGGCACCTTTACCTTCGTTAATTTTCTTAGACAAAACCTTGAAATTGGACAAATAGGGATATTTGAGTGAGCCATCTGATAAGCGTTTTTCTATTAAATTCAATATTGTCCTTGTTCCGTCACTCGAGGCATCATTGACTATTATAACTTCTTTCCTGGGCTTTACTCTAAAAACAACACTCAATAGCTTAAGTATCGTTTTTTCTTCATTAAAAACTGGCACTATTACAGAAAGCAAATTACCAACCGTAATATTCTCTCTGCCATTTTATTGCTTTCTTAATCCCATTATTCAAATTAGTTACTGGATTGTAATCAAGATATTTTTTAGCCTTAGAAATATCTGCTACATAATGTGTAACTTCGCCAACACGAGAGTCTTCAACTATCATTTTTGGTTTGATATCTAATTCTTTACCTATCATTTGTGCTAATTGAATCAGAGTTTTCCCCTCACCAAAAGCTAAATTTATTGTTTTATTCTTCAGTTCGCCACTATGTATTTTCTCTATACCTGAAATAGTTCCTGAGACACAATCATCAACATAAGTAAAATCTAGTGTTTTGTCTTCCCCAAAAATAGTGAGCTGTTCATTATTTCGAATTTTCTCTATAAATAGAGGAATAACTCGCTCCATTCTACTAATATCTGAATCAAAGCGTCCGTAAACATTACTAAAACGAAAAACTAAATATGGTAATTGATAGCATTTAGCATAAGAATAAATCAGAGCCTCTCCTGAAATTTTACTTGCTGAATATGGACTCTCTGAAAAATGGAAATCACTAGATTCTTCACTAGTTACATATCTTCTTATATCGCCATAAACTTCACGTGAACTAGAAAAAATAAGAGGTTTATTCTTCATACGGCAATATTCAAGAACATTAAAAATAATCTTTATGTTATCCATAGCCCTTTCAGGATATTCCACTAGTTCATGGACCTTAGCATTGGCTGCAAAGTTTACAATAACATCATAATCCTCACTTGGGATACCTTCGCTATCAATAGACAAGTCATAGATTATTGTTCGTATCTTATCCGTCCAAGTATTCTCTCGTTTGTCCACACCTGTCACTTTATGTCCTTGGGACTGCAACATTAATGATAAATTTGTTCCTATCTCACCACTTGAACCTAAGACTAAAATATTCATTTTCACCTTGTTACTAAATAAACGCCTACTATTATCAACATTATACCCATCAACCTGTATTTACTAATTTCCTCATCAAGATACTTTGCTGACGCAAAGGAAATCCAAACATATTGTAGGGAAGTAATAGGATATACTAATGACAGGTTATGCTGTCTTAGGACAGATAAATAAATTACCGTTGACAGGACATAAAAAAAGACACCAAGAACTAATTTGTAATTACTTAATTGATCTAGGATATTAAAATTAAATTTAATTGCACCTTTTTTTAAATAGTAAGAACCAAACGTAGCAACGAATGTCGAAAATATGATTAAAATTATTGCAACTGATTTATCCATATAATCTAACTGGAATTTCCAACCATTATAACACCTGAAATAATAGTAAGGAGACCAAACCAATTAACCAAACTTATAGCCTCATTTAATATAAAAAATGAAATAAGAAAAACCCAAACAAAACTCAAAGATATTAATGGATAAACTAATGATAAGTCGCCCTTACCTAATGCTAAAATTAACAAGATTCCTCCAATTACATATAAAAAAAGACCAGCAAATAAGTAAATGTTTAAAAAACTTTTAATCTCATCGTCGAAGGAGTCTGCACCTATTTTTAGAAAGTATTGACCGGAGGATGTAAAAATTGTACAAATACATGCTAAAAAAATTGAACTGTTGTATCTAAAATTCATGCATTAGAAGACCAAATGCCTAAAATTTCCCTTACGTATTCACCTTTTACAGCTACCAAGAAGTTCACAAGAAAAAAAGTAAACAAGAAGAGAAACCATAAAATGTTTTTTTCCATTAAAGGGTAATTATATTCTGAAACTGTATCAAATGTTTTCTCCAAAGACAATATTGTTAGAGGAATTACAACCGGAAATAGAAGAAAGGAAAATCTTGGAGAATAAATTCCATAAGCAATAATCAAAAGAATTACCATCAATGAGAAAATCAAAAATACGTCCTTCATAAAAAAGTCTAGTTTTAATTTTCTTGTAAAGAAAATATAACCAACTGCTAAAGGTATTAGAGGAAAAGCAATGACGAAAGTTAAAACATGATACAATCGACTATCACGAAATGTAGAATCACCCTCAATTGTAACGGTAGAATTGCCTTCTGAAAGAAAAGGTAAGAAAGAGGCTAGAAGAGGTTTGAAAAAATGCTCCCAATAAGAAACATCATAATCTGCAATCCACAAATATACCTGATTTATACTTGCTGGAATTATGCTGCATAATATAAAGAATGACAAAAGAATAGCCTTCTTTTGGAAGTTAATACTTTTAAATCGAAATAATATATAGGTTATGAAAAAACCAAGAACCGAAACGACGCTTGTTTTGTACAGTATACCAAAACCTGTTGCAAAACCTGCAAGAAGTAAGCTTCTATTATCTAAATTGTTATTGATGGATTTTATACACAAATGAAGGGAAAGAAGAACGAAAAACCAACTTCCCATATCATTCAGTACTGCGAGACCCCAATACATTACTGGAAAAGAGGAAATCAATAAAAGGGCACAAAAAATAGATAATCTATCACTTACAAAGTTTTTGGAGTAATAATACATTAATGGGAAAATTAGTGTAAAGAAAATAGCATTCTGAAAACCAAAAGAATTCTCCGGGCTAAGAAACGGGATAAAATACGATATGTAGACTGCACCAGGTCTCAGCATTATTCCGCTATGAAACCAGCCATCGCCTGTTTCAATCCTCTCTAAAGTCTGTATGTATTTCGTTGAATCATTGTGTTTCTGCCAACCATCATTCAAAATGAAGAAAAGAATACAAATCATAATAGGTACAAGCAAAAGTCTGAAATTTGTATTATTTATGTATAACATGAAATATTTCTGATAAAACTGCAATGTAATCTTAATTTTCTATAGAATCTATAGAATTCCAAAGTGATTGAAAAGTCATTGATTCAACATTATTTTTTTTAGAAGCAAACTCTAGAAATTTTTCAAAGGCTCCATTATTCCTAAAGTCTTTACTGTGACCAATTGCAACTATCGGAATAAAGTCTAACCCCTCAGGATAATTTGATTTTATAGCACTATCGAGGAAATATTTCATTTCTTTCAACGTAAGCTTACAGAAATCAAATTTAAAAGGATATAAAGAGAACGGATTCTGAGCCTTTGAAAACAATGATACTTGCTTGCTGGAACCTATCGATTTCCTTTTTCGGGAAAGAAATCTTGATTTGATTATTGATCCTAATTTAGATAGTTTAAGATTATGATAAAATGGCCTATTGAGTGTATATATTGGCGATTCTACTATATTTGATATATTATCACCTATTTCACAAACTTTATCTCCTTTAGTCCACCAATAACCAATAGGGAATGGGGCCTTTGTATAATCATATTCCGAAAGACCACGACTAAATCCACCCTTAAAAACTGAAGAATCAATTCTAAAATTAGTTTCTTTGAGTGCTTGAATAACGTCTTTTTCTGGTTGTATGCACCAAGAGCCTGCCCTAAAAGCAAGGCATTCATAGTTAGAGTCAACTTCTTTTAAAATAGATTCCAATGTTGTCTTGCCTTTTTTAAATATAGATAGAAGACTTTCTCCCGTTCTCTCGGAATCTTTGTAAGGAAGATCTGAAATCTTCCAATATTTATAGTCTAAATTCCAAGAACCATCTGAAAAAGAAGAATTGATCCATTGGGGATGTAAATGTAATTGTACATCATGACCGAATTCTATGGCTTTTTGTATTTGTAATTCCATAAGATGTGAGGGAGAATAATCAATATGACTTAGCTTACCTTTCTCCTCAGCTGATTTGAAGGACCAATATTCACATGCCTCAAACATGATAGTCAATTTGAAATTGTATTTATCGCAAATTTCCAAAATATAATCTGTAGGTTCAATTATGTGTTTTTTTACACTGCCAGTTCCATTTCCAAATACTTCATAATCTAAAGATAAAATAAGACCAAAGCGCATTATTAACCTAGCAACCTTTTAAATTTATATGAGTAGAACGGATATATAGTTTTACCGTTATTTGCATTATTTCTCATATTTGTGTATAATGATTCTGAGGAAATTTTGTAAAAGTTACGCCCAAAAAAGACTCGGTCTATATTATTCCCAAAGTTTTTATTTATGTATTTTGGAATATTATGATTTATTTTAAACATATTATGTGCAAATGTAGGTACTTGAACTTCTTCGCCATTTGTATTAATGCACTTAGACTCAAATAAAGAATTATGCATTACCCTTACTGGAAATTCATCTTTCATCATGTCTTCTACGCAATGAACTAAGGACAATATTGATGTGGTAACTCCAAGACCCACAACAACAAAATCATTTTTTATCATTTTGTAAAAAGGACTTTTTTGGCCAAAGGGGTATTTATCTTTGTGATGTTCATTAGTTATCGCCTCTGCAAGAGGGCCACATGCTACTACGGATTTAGTAGGATGTAAACTACGAATCGAATCTGGATTTCTTCTAAAAATTTCACTAATAATCCCACTTTGTGAAGGAGTACGCCTCACATTAAATTCCACCTTATTCTTCAAAAAATCATGCGATATGCCTGAGAAAGAAGGCATGACTATTGTACCTTCTTTACCTACTTGCTCTTTCAAGATTGCAATTAGCCTTTGAGGAGGAAAAGAAATTTGTAGGGAATCAAGAGAGGAGTGAACAAAAATATTATCTCCTGATTGAATGTTAAGGCTTTCTTTAATTATATGGGTAAAATGTTTTTCATCTAAAAGTCCGTAGGATTTTATTTTATCTAACCTTCTCTTATTTTCCCTAATCTGAAGATAAGTTATTGTACTTCTAGGAAGAATACGCTTGAATAGTTCTCTTATTAATCTAAAACGGTTAGAATTCATAACGAAATATTAATTTTTATATGCAATCGCCACAGCCATAGCAATATTATCTGAATGACTTAAACTTATTTTTATATCTGGAAAATCTCTCGATTTATGAATTATGACTTCAGGAACTTGATTTTCATGAACAATTTCTATTGACGAAAATGAAAGACCTATACTTTTTTCCTTTAAACACTTTTTTACAGCTTCTTTTGCTGCAAACCTTACTGCAAAATGCTGATGGCTAAGTGATTGAGATAAACAATACTTAATTTCTTTCGAAGTGAAAATCTTTTCTAAAAAATGCTTATTAGATAAATTCTCTGAGGAAAATCTATCTATTTCTATACAGTCAACACCTACGCTTAAATCATCAAGCAACAACTTTTTCTCCAATGGCCTTACTAATAAAAACGGAGGTAATACATCTAGAAATTTGATTATCATAATCTTTAAAGTGAGAGAAATGTTTATTTTTCTTAATAATATCTGAATACAAAGGATTGTGATAAATAATCACCATATTACGAGGATTACGAATTGTCAAGGAATAGATTATATTATTAAATACTTCTTCAAAAACTACCTTAGGAAATGGGTTAAACATATAAATAAGTGTTATTTTATCAAGAATATCTGTTGGTAAATGACGGGCGTCACAATTTATTACTTCAATATTTTTAACGTTTAATTTTGCTATATTATCATTGGAAATATCTACTAAATATTTTGATAGCTCAACTCCATAAACCATGGAAATTTCATCTATTTGACTAAGATGTAGCAAAACTTTCCCTTTACCTGAACCAAAATCAATTGCAACAGAATTGGGGGAAATATCTAAATCAGAAATAACTCTTTTTAATTCAAAAGTTTTAGTAGGGACATACTGCTCTGAAGTAGATTCATCAAGATTAAGATCTTCTATTGATTCACTTGATTCAAAATCGATATCCCTTATTTTATCAAATAATTTCATTAATGATTTGTAAAGACGTCTCTTCTTAATTTCAATATTCATGTATAATTTGTCAATAGAATATTACTAAATGAACTAAAATGAAAGTTAATTTATGTCTAATTTTTTAGAATGTAAATCATCAACAAGTGTTCTAAACTCTGGCGTCATGACCTTTCCGATTTGCACGGGTTCCACTTGTATACCAAAAGACTGCTTAAATTTGCTTACTCCTTTTTTGTTAGAGTCTTGTAAATCAATCCCACCTAAGTCTACAAATTTTAAACCTTTGACTATAGCCCATTTACAAATTTCAAATACGATTCGCCTAGAAGCTGCACTAAATATAACTGAAGGTATATTGGAAGTCTTTTGAGATTTTCTCAAACTAAATATCTTATTTACCCTAACATGTGTATCGTTGTAGTAACAAGACATCCCTGATAACAATTGGCCATCAAAACTTGCTTGAAAGCATTTTGAAGCTCGTAACTCTTCTATGGGTGAAGGCATCCAACCCCTGGCATACTCACAATTTTTGTAAAAATCATGAAACTTGTTCCAATCCTTTATTACATTACTAAATACAAATTTTTCCTCCCGAAAAGTTCTACGAATTTCATTACGGCAAGTATCATGGCAACTGACAAGAAAATCGTCTACATTTGAACCTAGCGTAATAAGGGCTGAATTCTTTGAAAATAAATTTTTATCAATTAAATTTTGATTCAAATAATCTACAAAAAATAAATAATCGCTATTTTTAGATAACTCATCCAAATTCACTAAATTAGAAATTAGCACTCTGTGATAATTAAATCCACTAATATTAACTGACAACATTTTTAGCCATTAAGAAAGGGCTGACGCTCTCTGCACTACCTCTCCCTGTCACCCTTCGACTTCCTAGTCAAAGTCCAT
>CETG01177426.1_pt1 | contig 9939 bp, 5 predicted proteins | sample 361471 | NCBI WGS metagenome assembly CETG01 (sample SAMEA2622696, study PRJEB7988) | marine metagenome | isolation source: saline water (ENVO:00002010), including | reverse complement strand
AGTATGAAACATTCCATGGATATTCCCATAATCCTTCACTATTTGGATTATTAGCTGTCCCTATCAAAATTCCATCAATATAAAAATCTACAGATACAACTTTGCCATCACCATCATTATCATATGCTTCTGCTTGAATTATTGAAATATTACTAGGCATAACTGCACCCTCTACTGGTGAGATAATTTGTACATATGGTGGAGTTTCATCACATGATAAAATTAATATTAAGAAAAATATTAAATTCCATTTCTTAAAATTAATCATTTTTTTTCCTTTTTTTATCATTTTATCCAAAAACATATCCGCATATTATTATGGCATTATAAAATATAATGTAACTACTATCACAGAATTTACAAAAAAATAATTAAAATTTTTAGTTTATTTTGATGTGAGTTTATATGAACCATCCCAATCTTCTTTAGGTGGATTTTTCTTAAACTCATTACATCTATTTATATAAAGTATACTAGGAGTTGTTGGCCTCCCTATATATTCTTCTTCTAAATCGTTGCATTGATTAAATAATTCAATTGCTTTATCCCAATTTTGTCCATTATAATTTTTTAAACCTTCTTCCCATAAGGGTAACAATTTTTTATAACTAGATGATTCCTTCCCTTTCTCACAAATTAATTCATATGTTCTAGATGGCTGTGTTCTACCTTTAACTATAGCATAATCAATTTCTCTGTATACAAAATGCTCTTTCGTTGCTAAATATACTTTTTCTCCAACCTGAGTTTCTATTCCATATTGTTTTGCTCCAGATTCTAATCTAGCAGTAACATTCACTGTATCACCCATCATTGTATAATTCATTCTCATATCTGAACCCATATTACCAGTAACAACTGAACCACAATTAACACCTATTCGATGACGCATATTATGTACAATATCTGGCCATCTATCACCCTCACTTTTCCATTTCATCCTTAATTCTTCAAGCTTTTCATTCATTTGGCAACAAGTTAAACAAGCTAGATATTCCTGATTATCTAATTTAACAGGTGCACCAAAAAATGCAATTATAGCATCTCCAATATATTTATCTAATGTTCCATTATTATTTAATAATATATTCGTCATTTCATTTAAATATTCATTTAATAACAAAACCAAATCTTCTGCACTTAATTTTTCTGAAAAAGTCGAAAAACTAGCAATGTCTGAGAAAAATGGAGTAGTATGCCCCTCACTACCTCCTAAAGAAGGTGCTTCTTTTGATTCATACATTTGGTCAATCAATTCAGGAGATATATAACTCCCAAAAGATGCTTTTAAAAATGCTTTATCTTGGCCTTCAGTTATTAATTTATAAGCTAAATTTATAGCATATGTAATTAAAATTGATGCAATAGGAAACATAATTGGCATTTGTATAGATGAATTAAATTTGGGTGGCATCAATAAATATTCATCTGAAAAATATTTCATTACCCAAGAAAAATCACCTACAAATAATCCAAATGAAAAAACCAACCAACTTATAATAATAAAAACAACTAAAATTCCTGAAATCAAAGGACTAGTAAAAGTAAAAATTAAAAAAGTAATAATTGATACAATAGCTATGATCCCTAAATCAATTTTATCAATTAAATTAAATATTAAATCTTTATTATTATAATAAATATTATCATTATAAACTGAAATAAAATTATTATCTATTAACTGCTGCATTGCTGTAGCATGTACTTCCATACCTGGCATTTTTAATTTTTTATCACCAATATTATAGTATGGAGTAATCTTCAAATCCTGATCTTCTGGTAAAGATGTTCCAATTACAATTATTTTATTATTAAAAGGGCTTTTAGATAAATCAGTAGTTCCAATTCCTAACATATCCATCATCATTTTACGTTGATTTAGATCTTCAATTGCTAAAATATAATCAGGTATAACTCCAGGAAGAAATTGATCCATCCAATCTGTATCTTCCATTATGGGATCTAAATCATAATCTGCATTATCAATAATATTAGCAAGTGGATATCTATTAAATGTTCTAAATGTTTGGTCTTTATAACCTGTTTTTTGACCAGAAGCAGGTCCATAATAATTTAATAGAAATGAATTTCTTTCTTCACCATATGTATTAATAACTAATTTTTTAGAATTATTTAAATCTTTTATTTCAAATTTACCTTCTTTAGAATAATCTATAGTTGTATGGTCATATTCAATATCTAAATATGATAAAACAGACTTTATAGCAGCTGTTAAATATAATGTTTCATCTCCTTGAATTTTCAATCCTATTTGATATCTTCTATTTATTCCATCTACATCAGTTTGACTATTTACAAGAGATGCTTTAGGATTTGCATCCATCAATTCTGTATTAGCAGTTAAAAGATAAAAAGGAGGCATCCTTGATGGTTCATATGCAATTTTAGAACCTAAAATAATATCAGTTCCATTTTCTAATGCAAATTCTATGGCTTCTTTCATTTCTATATCACCATGAATAAAATCTTCATAAAGTAAAACTCGACCTTTTTGAGATTCTTTTACTATAGTCTCAGATTGATGATCAGGTTTATCAAATAATAAATCAAAAAAGATTACCTTTGCTCCTGCTAATGATAAATTCCTTATTGCTCTAGCATATACTCTTCCTCTTGGAAAAGGATAAGATTCATTAATTAATCTATAAGATTCATCATCAATTTCTACTAAAACAACATTTAATCCTTTATCATATTCTCCATTGCCTTTATCAATAAAAGGCTCACCTTCATCAAAGTTATTATTATTATTTAAATCTTCATAAGATTCACCAAAATCCCAAATTTCGTTTCCTTTATCAATATAGTCCTCACCAATATCATAATAATTATTATTATTTAAATCAGTAAATTCTTCTGCTTCTTTTGGAATTGGGTTTAAAGATAAATCACCAGATAAATATCCTCTTGTTTTCATTTTATAATCAAACAATTTATATTCTAAAATGTCAAACATATTAAACTTATGTAAAGATGTTGTAAGAACAATTGAAACAACCGTTAACAAAAAACCATAAAGAAACGATTTGTATTTTGAGGGGAGATTATCTATTTTCTCTAAAAATGCATAATACATTAATAAAAAATTAAATATAACTACTAGTCCAAAAATGATATATATAAATAATGTAATCATATTTTATTTCCCTTTAAAATGTATAAGATAAATTAGCAGTAATTTGATAATTATTATAATATTGCAATTCATCAGCAATTACAATTTTTCTTTTAATCTCGCCATTTATTTTTAAAAGAAGTATATCATATATACCCTTTATAAATGAACTCTTAAATGTATATTGTTCAAAATTAGCTAATCCATTACCAAAACTAATATTACCTCCAAAATCAATTGATTTAAAAAACTTTCTTTTTTTTAGACCAATCATTAAATCAACAAAACTTAAATTTTGCTCTCCATAATTGTCTCCTTTACTAAAAGAAAAATTATTTTTACTAACTGATAAATTTGTTTCAATATTACCAATAAAAACTGATTTTAAATTTATGCTAAATGCTTCACTTTTAGAGGCTGGAGAGAAATAATCCTTAATTTCTAATAGAGCTGGACCTCTTTCCATCTCCATTAAATCAATTTTATTAGAATTTGTTATATTCAAACTAATATTATGGAATCCATAATACTTAAATTGATTTGTTACTAAAATATTTGTTTTAATTGTTTTAGTATAATCTCTATTACTAACATCTACCGAGACTGTATCAACAAAACTAGAATTAAATGTATTACCATAAAGTTCTTCAAGGCTATCAATTTGCGTCTGATTATAATAAGACCCTTCATAAAAATATTGCGAACTAAATTGCTCATTCACACCATTATCCCTAGTATTAACACCAATCCCAAGACTAAATGTTGGAACTCCTACTCCAGGATATAAATTTATATTAAGATCCATTTTTTTATTAGTTGAAATAGTTTCAGATATTAAACTAATTCCATCATCTATATCTTGATATTTGAAAATAACAAACATCCTGTTATTAAAAAATTTCATTTTATCAGAAAATGTTCTTTCTCTAATATTTTTTTGCATATTTGGATTTCCTAAAGAAAAATAATCTGGACCTATTTGCCTGTAACCTAATAATATATTATGATTTAGATATTTCATTCTAAGTTTATAATGATATGCCAAACTTGACATATGTAATATTTGTTTCAAACCTATCTGTCCGGAAGAAACATCTATTGGAATCAATGGATACATTGATTGATTAATAATAAATAAATCTTGATAATCAGATGGTTCAAAAGGGATCTCAAAAGAACCTGCAATTTGATTATCTAATTGAGTATCACCTATTACTGATAAAGTATCTAAATTTGCTGAAGTAAAAATAGGGTCCCATATATTTTGATTTAATAAACTAAATGAAAAGCCACCCTCAAATATCATTTTACTTTCATCTAAATTCCAACTTATATCAGAACCAAATACTATATTATCCTGGGGTAATTTCCCTGACCAATTTTCACTTAATAATTCACATCTATATTCAGTTTCATAACATTCATTATCACCCCACGAACAAATTGGATCTTCAATGCATGATTCTTGAGACAATCCTACACATTTACTTTCAAAACTATTGTTTTCACCAAATATAAATTCACAATTTTCCATTAAACTATTATATCCAATTGAAAAATCATATATTGTTTCTATACTTTCATCTGTAACAACTATTGATGTATCAATATTAAATAAATTCATATCTATCGCTTCATCACTCACAAGAGTATCTAATTCATCAGTTAAATGTATAATTGAACCTTCAATTTTATTATATATTGATTGAGTATTATCTCTTGATTTTAAAAAATGGACATTAAATTTAAATTTATTTTTATACTTAACACCCATATCAATACCATATATTGTATTTTTAAATGTGTAATTATCTCTTCCAATTTGAATAGTATCTGGTCCATATGAATCCCAAATGCCAGGTGTAAATTCATCAACAATTAATTCTTCAGGTCCATCCCATTCACCATTACCAAAAGAATCATCCCATCCATCATCACCGTAGCATATATAATTTCCATTATTATCTAAACCACAATCTTGAAATTCTTCTATTCCTTCATCATAAACTCCATTAAATGGATATAAATCAATAAAATTTTCTGCGTCATTCCAAACTCCATCTCCATTACTATCTTGAAACATATCAGAATCTGCTTCTTTAAGATTAGATATAACCATTGTTTCATCTAATGATTCGCCCTGAATAGCCCTTGTAAGTTCACCTTGAGTAAATTTTAAAGTAAAATATTTATTTTTTAATTGAGTTTCAAATCCCCTAATACGCGTACCCCATAATGCATATTGATTAAATTCTGGATTAACATCTCCTAATTTAAGTATTAAAAAAGGGGTTTTAAAATCTAATCTATATCTATTTCTAGGTTGTTCATATATTGATTCTAAAGATGATATTTTGACATTTGATTTCAAATCTAACCAATCCCAATTTCCTCTTAATAATAAATTAGTTGTATTATATTCAACCACATCATCTTCAATTACAGATTGATAAACATCAGTTGTAATTTTACCCGACCTTTTAAATGATGATTCCTGTGATTCAGCATAACTAGAAATAATATTAAATGACCATTCAACAGTTTCAAATTTTATTCCATATTTATTTTCCATAGAAATAGAAACATTATGTAAGCCTTGTGCAATATTTTCTGGTATATATGTTAAAAGATTATCTTCAATTATAATTAAATCAGAAATATCAATATCATCTAATATTACAGTGACCTTATCCAAGTTTGGTTCTTTTACACTAAATAATGATAGAGCAATTAAAATATCATCTTTATTCACATTAGAATTTTGAATAGGAGATAGAATCAATGCATTTGATTTAACGCTACCGCCCTGATTCTGTATCGAAGTAACATTTATAAATTCAGAGTCATTAATTGATTCAACTTGCACTCTAAATGGATTAGTAAATGGATCAATTGATGGATAACTAACACTACTCCCATCTTTAAATTCTGAAACAATTATATACTCAACAAACTCTTGGTCTAAAGCTGAAATTGGAATAGTACCAAAAAAATAGCCTTTTTGTAGTGGAAAACAATTAATTTCAAAATAGTTTTGTTGCTTGGACGTTCTATAAAATAAAGAGACATTATTTATATTTTTTTTATATGATTCAATTTCAAATTCTATCTTCAATGGAATATTTGAATAAGCCATTTCAACTAATTCGTGATTAATAATTTGACTGAAGATATTAGAAAGAAAAATAAAAATAATTATTATTTTCAAATTATAAGGTACCTATTACTTATTAATTATTAATTATTTTTTATTTTAATAATTATTTCTTTTTGTTCTCCTGATTCATTTTGAAATGGAATTCTAATTTCTCTTTCACCATTATCATTAGAATCAGGGTCTTCATCATTGGGAATATCACCCTCTTGAGTTGCTGCAACAGATAATGAACCATTTTTTAACGAAACAGCCGTAGTATTTGCTACTAGCTCTACCATCTGTCCAGTAGCAGAATTAGTTACTTCTACTTTACCAGATAATCCACAAAATCTATCACCAGTATTTTCATCAATAACTCCCCAAAAATCTGTTCCCTTAACAGCAGCAACAGAAGTTGGTGAAACTAACTGAAAATCACTTGATTGTTTTTTTGTAACATTAGCTTTAACAGTACCATTAGTTACATTAATTTGTTTGGCAATTTCACCTGCTGATACAGCTCCTCTGATAGTTAACTCAGTGTTACTTTGGATTTTAACTTGACTCTTATCATCAATATATAAAATAACTACAAATCCATCCTCTTTTGTAACAATTTGATCATTATTATATAAAATATTTCCCATAGTCAACTGTCTGGTTGTGCCAGTAGAAGCTTCTCTATATTCAACATTACCCATTGTTTTAGTGACCATCCCTATAGCACTTGCTGAAAATGAAAATGAAAAATATAATATTGAAACAATTAATTTTATTTTCATTATTCTACCTCTATTGAAATTATCGAAATTTCACCTTGATTTAACTGATTAGTTAAATTATTTAATTGACCAATTGGAACTGATTCATTATTTATTAAAATACTATTTCCAGATAAAGAGAAGCCTGATAAATCACCATTTGTTCCAAAGTATTGATTATACGTACTTTCACCAATAAAATCAATAATCGCACCTGAATAAGTATCTAACATTTCTCTACTCTCAGAAACTGATTTGATTTTAAATAGAAAAATATTACTTTTGGATAAATTTGTTCCCAATGTTGTTTCAAAACTCCTTGCAACTTGCCATACATACAACTTTCCAGCTTGTAAATCTATTGATCCTGATAATGGAAACTGAAATTGAGATAAGTTCAAACCGACATCTAAATAATCCTGAGTTTGAGAAATTGGAATATTTGAAACATCATTTATTGCTTCAGAGAATGAACTATGTAATAATGGATTATATTCACTAACTCTTATTCCATAATTACATTGACCACAATAGTCTGATTCCCATTGAAAAACTGGATAGGTTGTAAAAATAGAATTCTCAGATGTATCCGCTAAACTACTACTACCAGGCGTAGTCAATTCTAAAAATACTGGAAAATATATTTCAATTGTTTCATTAATTTTACTATCTTGTGGTACACCATTATATGAAATACCAATATTTATTTCATAGATACCATTTGGAAGTTTTCCCATTTGTAAAATTGCATTTGCAATAGTCTCAATTTGATCACTATCGGGTTGATTATTGATATCAACTGCAAAAATGCTATTACCAATTCTTGTTGTATTTACGTTTAAATCTGTATTATCAAAAATAATCTCTTCACTAATATTTGTTATTCTTACAGAACCACTTAAAATATCTGTAGCAGAATTAAATCCAATCATAGGAGAAGTAATCGTCATTGAAAAATCTAAAACAAGCTCTAAATCATCAATTTGATATAATAATGGATTTGTAGCCTTAATTCCATATCTAAATAATTCTATATCTGTAGCTCCAGTTACCATATCAAAGCTACTTAAATAAAATGCACCTATACTATTCTCATTAAAAAAATATTTTTGAAACTCAAAATCGTATTCTGACTGACAGAAAACAATGCTAAAAAATATTGATACTATTGTAATTTTCATCAACTTCATTTTAAAATCCTATTTATATCATTATAAAATACATTTTTTTAACCATAAAATCTAATCGGAAAAAGTGCTTAACGCAAGGATTTTGGTCACATTATCATATTTTGCTTATAAAATTAAATTTATAATATAAATAATATCGTATATATCAACTTTTTCATCTTCATTTAAATCATTATTAACTATATCAATATACTCATTTTGATTATTTAATATTAATTCAATTAAAAATACTATATCTAATAAATCTATAACATTATCAAAATTTAAATCACCACTAATAAAATCAAATTCATAATTCATTAATCGAGCAATGTGACCATCACCAGTAAAATAATATTCCCACACAATTTCAAGACTTGGATTTATTTCAAATATAAAATCTTGATTAGTTACTGTTATAATAGTATTACCATTTTGAGTCCTTAAAACACCTGATTGGAATGATGAGTAAAATGAATTTTGATTATTATAATTAACAATCATAGTATCTGGTAAAAATGATTCTCCTTCAACATATATATAATTATTATCATTATCTAATGGTGGCTCTATTTCAATAATTGATGAAAAACTATTTCCAGGCATACCAACACCATTATTAAATATTAATATATTTCCATTTCCAGGATAATCTTCATCAACCCAATTTGCACTATGTGGAGCAAATAAAATTTGATCATCTATACCACCTGAATTATAATTCATAGGATTACCCCATCTATATAATATATCACCACCCTTTCCATATAATCCGCCATTATGACCAGCAGCTTCTTCAGAAGTTGTTGAATGGTCAATTATGAAAATTTCATTTGCGCGTCTTGATGTTATAATGATTTGATCTAACAATTCATTATAATGTATTGCATTACAATGAACAAAATTTGGATCATCATTACCTGGTGGACTTGGTCCCTCATTATTTTCTAAAAATAAATAATTAATATCAAATAATTCAGGATGTTCAGAAACAACTCCAAAATTTTCAAATTGAGGGCTAATATCTTGTATTAAATGGTCCCATAAATGCCATTCCCAAACTATATTTGCTTCATTAGTTCCTTGAGGTTCAATCTCAACAATCATATCTATATATAAAACACCTGTATGATTAATTTTCCCTTTTTGAATAACTTCTTCTTGAAGTTTTTTTTCCCAAGCTAATAATAAAATATTTCCATTAGGTAAAACTTCAATATCATGATGTTGTTGAACCCATTCATCTGAAAATGTAAACTCCCACAAAACATTGCCCATCCAATCTAATTTTTCTATTAAACCACCTCTCCCAGGAAGATCAATTATTGGAAAATCTACCAAAGCAGGTCTAATTAAAGTATTGTTTTGAAATAAATAAGGGATACTTGCAGGAGATGAATCATGTTCCCACACATGTTTTATTTCACTATTTTTATTCATTAAATATGTATAAAAATCAACATCTTGCTCTGGATATGGTATAATAGGAGAAAACAAAATATATTCTTCACAAAAATTATAATTTGTTATCAATATTAAAATAAATAAATAATTTCTCATAATTAGAATTCTTTGATTTTTTTATTTATAAAACTTACAATTACAAATTTAATATAATGCCAACATGAATCACATTTTATACAAAAAACCCTTAATATTAAAATTAAGGGTTTTTTTAAAAATACCGGCAACGTCCTACTCTCCCACACTGGTCTCCCGTGCAGTACCATCGGCGCT
>CETG01132351.1_pt1 | contig 9941 bp, 7 predicted proteins | sample 361471 | NCBI WGS metagenome assembly CETG01 (sample SAMEA2622696, study PRJEB7988) | marine metagenome | isolation source: saline water (ENVO:00002010), including | reverse complement strand
GGCGGCTTCGCATGGTGTTAGCAAAGTTATTACAACAGTTGATGGGATTTTATCGACTCCGGCTGCTTCTAATTTGATAAGAAAGCGTAAAGCCATTGGAGGCATAATTCTTTCTGCTAGCCATAATTCAGGCGGACCAGATGGTGATTTTGGTGTCAAGCTGAATGGTTCTAACGGTGGACCTGCTTCAGAAGCTTTGACCAACCAAATTTATGAATGTTCTAAAAAACTTCAAAATTATCGCAAGATCAATCAATGTCAGAAAATATCTTTTAACGAACCGGGTCAATATCAAATTGGTTTAATGCAAGTTGAAGTCCTGGACGGAATAGAAGACTATATATTTTTGATGCAAAAACTTTTTGATTTTGATCGTATAAGTTCTTTTATTAAAAGAGATTTTCCCTTTGCTTTTGATGCACTTAATGCGGTTACAGGACCATATGCGAAAAGGATATTTGAAGATTTACTGGGAGCTCCTTCCGGAACTGTGAGAAATGGCAAGCCATTAGAAGATTTTGGTGGATGCCATCCGGATCCAAATCTTACCTATGCTAAAGACCTTGCGGATGCACTATTGCATAGTGATAAATATTCTTTTGGTGCTGCTTGTGATGGAGATGGAGATCGCAACATGATTTTGGGACGTGGTTGTTTTGTTAATCCAAGTGATAGCCTGGCTATTTTGACGGCTAATGCTACAAGCGTTCCAGCTTATTCAACGGGACTTTTAGGTGTTGCACGTTCTATGCCGACGAGTGCAGCTGTTGATGTAGTTGCTAAATCATTAGATATTAATTGTTATGAGACTCCTACTGGCTGGAAATTTTTTGGAAATCTCCTAGATGACAATAAGATCTCATTATGTGGAGAAGAAAGTTTTGGTACGGGGAGCAATCATGTGCGTGAAAAAGATGGATTGTGGGCTGTTCTTTTTTGGTTACAAATTCTCGCGCAAAAAAAATGCTCTGTAGCAGAATTACTGGAGTCACATTGGCTACAATTTGGGAGACATTATTATTCACGCCATGATTATGAATCTATTTCTCAAGAAGTTGCGAATACTTTATATTCTAGATTGGAATTGCTTTTGCCTACATTGATTGATAAACCTTTAGCGGCTAGTCGGGTTGTTTCGGCGGATAATTTCTGTTATGAAGATCCAATAGATCATTCAATAACCAATAAGCAAGGGTTAAGACTTTTATTGGAAGATGGTAGTAGAGTCATTTTGAGACTATCAGGTACTGGAACGAAAGGAGCGACTTTGAGAGTTTATTTTGAGAGCTATGTGCCTCCTGCAGGTAATTTAAAACAAGATCCCCAGGAGGCTCTGTCAGGCTTAATAAATGATATTGATTGTCTTGCTGAAATTAGAAAACGCACTGCTATGCAAATACCCACTGTTATTACCTAATTTAGGTTAATAAATTAGCTTTTCTAATTATTTTGAACCAAGATTTATTCACCTTTCATGGGGAAAATATATTAAAAGAAACAGCTCCATTAGCAGAACGTTTACGTCCTCAAAACCTAGACGATTTTTTTGGTCAACAAGCAATTATCTCTGAGGGGCGTCTTTTAAGACGAGCTATTGATGCAGATCGAGTAGGTAATCTATTGTTTCATGGTCCTCCTGGAGTTGGGAAAACTACTTTAGCGAGGATTATTGCTGCTAATACTCGTTCTTCTTTTAGCATATTGAACGCAGTCCTATCTGGAATCAAGGATATAAAAGAACAAGTAGCCGATGCAAAACAACGTTTAAATGAATATGGCTTGAGAACTATTTTATTTATAGATGAAGTACATCGTTTTAATACAGCTCAACAGGATGCCTTACTACCTTGGGTAGAGAATGGAATAATAACGCTTATTGGTGCTACAACTGAGAATCCATATTTTGAAGTAAATAAGGCTTTACTTAGTCGAGCCAGGGTTTTTCGTTTACAGTCGTTAGATCAAAATGATCTCCATAAACTTCTTCAAAGAGCAATAAATGATACGAAAAATGGCTATGGCACAAAGACTATAAATTTGAGTGAGGATGCTGCTAATCACTTAGTTAATGTAGCCAATGGTGATGCAAGATGTCTATTGAATGCTATTGAGCTAGCAGTAGAAACTACGAAACCAGATAGTGATGGATGCATAAATATTGATCTTTTAATTGCAGAAGAATCGATACAAGAAAGGGCTGTTTTGTATGACAAACAAGGTGATGCTCACTTTGACACAATTAGTGCGTTTATTAAATCATTACGTGGATCTGATCCAGATGCAGCTCTATTTTGGTTGGCCCGAATGGTTGAAGCTGGAGAAAGTCCCAATTTTATTTTCAGAAGAATGCTTATTTCGGCTTCGGAGGATATTGGATTAGCAGATCCGCAAGCAGTTGTAATTGTTGAATCATGTGCGGCAGCTTTTCAAAGGATAGGTCTTCCAGAAGGCTTATATCCATTAGCACAAGCCGCTATTTATCTTGCAACAACAAAAAAGAGTAATAGCGTTATGGGATTTTTTGAGGCTATTAGATTAGTAAAAGAATCTAAATCTGATGAAATTCCTACTCATCTACGTGATTCACATCGAGACAAAGATACATTTGGAGATGGAAAGGGATATCGCTACCCGCATGCATTTGCTCAGAATTGGATTGCACAGCAATATTTACCTACTGAATTGCAAGGAGAGGTTTTTTGGAAACCTAGTAGACATGGTTGGGAAGGTGAAAGGAGATCGATGATGCTTGAAAGAAGAGCAGCACAACTTGCGGCTGCAGAAGAATCAATTAATGAAAGTACTTTATTACTAACGCATAGCCCTGATCTCCCTTTACTTGAAAATTGGCTACAACGGCAACTTGTTAATGAAGGTGACAGGTTACAAAAACTGCTTGAGCAATTATGGTCTGGGATTAATTGGAAACGTAATGATCGAATCTTAATTGTAGGGGGACGACAAGTTTTTTGGGCGATTAAGCCTATGAAGGAAGCTCTAGAAGGTGGAGTTTATATAATTACTTCTTCGCAAGATGAAAGTTGCCTTTCAAGTCAAATAGAGGTTTTAGATCCTCTTTTAAGGCCAACATTATTAAATAATGATTTAGACTTATTTAGAGATTTTTCTGAAGAACTAAAGTTTGAATGGGTAGGAGGAAGATTGAGTAATCAATTTTTAATAGATAATGCTCAATATCAATTTTGGCTTGATATTACATCTAAATGTTATCATAAAACTGGCTTAAGATTTTTAATAAGTAAACCTTCTTTAGGTCCGATTACTTCGATGTTGAAGATTTTAGAGAAAGAAAATAGTGCATTATTTAATAATGAACTTTTAGAAAAAATCCTATGTTTAGAAAAAAAATTATTGAATAATGAAGCAGCAGAAATTTCTTTTTTTAAAACTCTTGAAAAAAATGGATGGAATTTGGAAGTTATAAAATGGGAAGAAGATTCTTCTCTTATAATTAATGAAAGTCTAGAGAAAAGATGGCTGACGAAAAATAGTAATTACAGGAAATTAGTTTTAAAAGATATAAGTATCAATGATATTAATGATTTATCAGATTTCGTTAAATCATTACGTGGAGTTACTTTGCCTCAAAAAATAATTCATAAAAAAATAATAGGTTTTTTGAAATGATTTAATTTTAAGCTTTTCAGCAACTAGAACATATAATTGGAATAGATTTGTGCTTATCCTTGTTGTAGGCAATTGCTAATTGCCATGATTTATATTTAATTGATTTCACATATACTTTTTTACCAATAGATTGATGAAAATAAAAGCCAGAGTTGATATTTGATTCCCATTTTTTTATATCTTTATATAGCGTGCCTCTTTGCCATTTTATTGCCGCTTCTTTTTCTACCCATTTAGCTAAAATAGCTTGATTAAAATTTCTCTTATCAATATTTTTTATTACGTTTTTTTCATTAACACTCAATATTCTTTCTCCTAAAGTCAAAGCATTAATTTTTCTTTTGGAATTTTCTATATCTACTCCTATTTCATAAGGTGACCACCCAATTAAAAGTGCATCTTTGCAATGACTTAAACTAATAAAGCCCCAACCTTCTTCAAGCTGAGGAGCTTTTCCTGGTGGTGCAAATAAAGGAATTTCCAATGTATTGACTCCAAAGATATTTGACATGACCAACCGTGCATAAGCTCTAGAAACTCTGTATTCCTTTTGTCTTTTGGGAGGTAATTCATTAGACCATTTTTCTTCTTGCAGGGTTATTTGTTTTAATGGTGCTGCTATGGGTAATAACCAAACTCCTAGTACATTTCCATGCTTCTTTGTTTTTAAGTCTAATGGCCTTGCAAATAGGGGATCTTGCACCTGAGTTTACTCTCCCAAATCAGAATGGAGACTTAGTAAGCTTGTCATCTTTTAGAGGTAATAGAGTTGTTATCTATTTTTATCCAAAAGACGATACACCTGGCTGCACGAAGGAAGCTTGTAATTTTAGAGATCAATGGAGTTTATTTAAGAATAATGCTATCCAGGTATTAGGGATAAGCAAAGATCCTGCTACATCTCATTTGAAGTTTATTGATAAATATCAGCTTCCTTTTGAACTTCTAACAGATTTAGAACCTTGTCCAGTTGCAAGTTCATTTGATAGTTATGGTTTAAAGAAATTCATGGGTAGAGAATATATGGGAATGATGCGACATACATTTGTAGTGGATTCACAAGGCAAAATTGAATTGATTTATTTAAAAGTTAAAGCGGACAAGATGGCAACGCAGATACTTACAGATCTTGACTTGAATTAAATTACTTTATGATATTTATCATGCCTTCGAGTACAAGGTTGGGATGCAGGTGAGCTTCAACCTTTTCGTTGCTTATTGAATTAAAAATGATTTCAGAATCTCCACCACATAGCCAAATAGGCGCTTCTGCATCTGCTTGAGCTTGCATTAAACTTCCTATTAAAGAGTTCAGAGAACCTTTTTTCATTGCATCTGCAGTTAGAACTGGAAATTTTTCCTTTGGGATATCAGTTTTTAATGGGTATGAAAGGTGTTGTGTCCATTCATTCATTGCTTTGAGTTGAAGATGTAAACCAGCAGATAATTGCCCACCTGCAAATTCTCCTTTTGCACTAATTTTAGTGATGCTTAAAACTGTTCCTGCATCAGCTACAAGGATTCCATTTCGATGTAATAGTGATAATTCTTTGGCTTTTTTGAATGCACCCCAACTCGCCAAGGCTCTATCAATGCCTAGCCATGAAGGCATTCTTAATAAAGGGATATCTTCTAATTCTATTTTTTGTGCATTATTATCCAGCTGAATATTTTTAGGGATTGGACCGACTGCTGCCCAGGCTCTTAAAGGAACATCTAAGGCTTTAAGAATTTCATTTTTAATTGAAGTATCGAAAAACTCCCATTCTTTTATTTTTTGAAATGCCCAATGCCATCGACTATTTCCCACTACAAGACAACTGTTTTGATAATTTTCTCTATCTATTAAATTCATTTACCCTGAGGGTTAGGAAGATGTATCCCACATTCTTCTTTGAGGCCTCCAAACCTTGTACCCCTCCCTTCTTGGATATCAGTATCTGGACCGCTTGAATGCCAGTCTCCGACTGATGAGTAACCTTTTTCAAAAAGAGGGTGTTGAGGAAGATTATTTTCTTGCATATAGTAAAAAATATCTTTTTTACTCCAATTTAATAAAGGTCTTAATGAAAGACGATTTCTGATGAGATCTAAATATGTCATTGAACTTCTATGGCGAGTCTGCCCTTCTCTGACGCCACTCGCCCAACAATGTACATTTAATTCATTTAAAGCAGTTTCTAAAGGATTTACCTTGCGAATAAGATGATATTTTTCTAAATCTTCAATTGACTTTGTTTCCCAAAGACGGCCATATAAGGCTTCCATTCTTGCGGGCGAAATTGGACTTTGCACTATATTGATATTCAATTTCAGCTCTTGACTGAGTTTTTCAGCGTAGATATATGTTTCTGTTGGTAAATACCCTGTATCAATCCAAATGATTGTTGGAGGTTTTTTATAGTTTGAACTATGTACCATATTCAGCAAAACAGCTGACTGGATACCAAAACTCGTGGTTAGAACAAATTGAGAATCAAATTGAGTATATGCCCATTGTATTTTTTCTTCAGCCGTCATATTCATAAGTATTTTTCTAGATTTTTCTAAAAAAACCTCACTAAAAAATTCTTCTTCAGCTTGTGATTCTAGCTGTTCATTTATTGGTTGGTTGCTTGTTGGATTAGTCATGTTTTAATCATTCAATCACGCTTACCTTCTAAGTTTGTTTAGTGTTTCATAGATGGTCCCATGTGTTCCAACTATGGATAACATTGATCTTAATTCTGAAGCAGTTGTTTTAGTAGGAGGAGGTTTTGCAGGATTAGCAACTGCTTTTGCATTAAGTAAGACTAGAAATCCTCCTAAAATTATCTTAATTGAACCAAAAGATCGGTTTATTTTTCTACCTTTATTATATGAATTATTGAGTGGAGAAATCAATGTTTGGGAAGTTGCACCTTCTTATCAATCATTAGTTGAGGGTAAGGGCATTGTTTTAATTCAGGATTATGTCGTCGAAATAGATACAAATCAAAAACAAGTACAAATTTCCTCCGGATCCCAAATTAATTATTCCAAACTTGTTATTGCCACTGGTTCAAAGCCTAATGATTATGGGATCCCAGGTGTTGATAAATATTCTTTGAGGTTTCAAGATTTGATCGACGTTGAATTATTGGGTCAATTGATAAAGCATTGTAAAAAAAGCAGTCAAATTCCATGCAATCTAGTGATTGTTGGAGCAGGTTTTGCAGGGGTTGAATTGACTTGTAAAGTTGCCGATCTTTTAGGAAATACGACACAAATTCATTTAATTGAACGTGCCGCAAAAGTTTTACCTCAAGGCAAATCATTTAACCAAGAGCAAATTGAAAAGGCGCTCAGTCTTCGAGATATAAAAGTGCATCTATGCACTGAAGTTATTGAAATCACTGCTGATAGAGTTATTCTTAATGACTTAAATGAGCCAGAATTTACAAAATTGGAATTAAGTCATCATGGGTTGATATGGCTTGCAGGTACTAAAGCAGCATTACCTGAGCTAATTCCTAAACCTCATTTGTTAAATCAAAAATTAAAAATAGATTCAAATTTGAAAGCTATTGGATATCAAGATGTTTATGCAATTGGAGATGTATCTTTTCATGAAGACATATTTTATCCAGCAACTGCTCAAGTAGCTATGCAGCAAGGTGAATTTGTTGCTCGTAATTTAATGTTTTCAAATAAAGCAGTGAAAGCAAAACCTTTTCAATTCAATGATCTTGGGGAAATGCTTAGTTTGGGCATTGGGAAAGCATCTATTACAGCATTAGGATTGACAATTTCAGGCTCAATGGCTTTTCAGATTCGTCGTATGATTTATTTAACAAAAATGCCAAAAGTGTCTTTAGGATTACGTTCAATGGGTGCTTGGCTCTTGAGAAATGTAGAAAAATGTTGATCAAGAAAAGTATTTCTCAAAATGCTTTTTGGCAACTAATTGTCTTAGTTGATCTTTATTTTCTTGGAGAACTTTACTTCGTCTAATGAATGAATTGAGTGCTATTTATGACAACCCTCAGGCTGTGATCACATTAGCTGTATTGATATTTGCTGTGTGTCTTTTTATTTCTGGTTTTTTGGCTCCAGAGCTGACAGGTCTTTTAAGTGTTGCCTTGTTAATGGCTACAGGTGTTTTGTCTCCTGAAAAAGCATTGGCTGGATTTGGAAGCCCAGCACTAATAACATTGATGGGTTTGTTTGCTGTTTCTGCTGCTTTATTTAAAAGTGGTGCTTTAGATCGATTACGAGAATTAATTGCTTCGGAAAGTATTCGCACACCAAGACGATTGATTGCTTTATTAGGCTTTGTAGTTGCACCTATTTCAGGGATAGTTCCAAATACACCCATAGTTGCTTCATTATTACCAGTCATAGAAACTTGGTGCATAAAGAGAAAGCTTTCACCTTCAAGGGTTTTACTACCACTTTCATTTGCAACCTTATTTGGTGGAACTCTTACACTTCTGGGTAGTTCTGTAAATCTTTTAGTTAGTGATATAAGTGATCAGCTTGGTTATGGTTCTTTTGATTTATTCACATTTACTTCAATTGGGATACCTATTTGGTTGATTGGTACGGCTTATTTGCTTTTGGCACCACAAATCCTTTTACCTGACAGAGGAATTATTAATAATGAATTTGGAGATAATGCTGATAGGACTGGATATTTTACTGAGGTTACGATTCCCAATGATTCCGATTTGGTTGGTCAATCAGTACGAAACAGTAGATTACAGAGACGTTTTGATGTTGATGTTTTAGAACTTCAGAGAGGTAGGGAAAGGTTCCTTCCACCTTTAGCAGACAAAACAATTGAACCAGGAGATCGTTTATTATTAAGGGTTGCTAGGGCAGATCTTTTAAGATTGCAACAGGAGCATACTGTTCAGTTAGCTAAGAATGATAGACGCAAGCGTAACTTCCTTTCTCCTGAGATATCTGTTGGGCAAAAAACTGTCGAAGTACTTTTACCGGCTGGGTCTACACTGGCAGGAGCAAGTTTACGTGAATTACGATTCCGCCAAAGACATAACGCAACAGTTTTGGCATTAAGAAGAGGGCAGCAAACAGTCCAGGAACGCTTAGGCCAGGCTGTATTAAGAGAAGGAGATGTCTTGTTGTTGCAAGCTCCAATTGATTCAATTAGAGGTCTTCAATCAAGTAACGATTTGCTTGTTTTAGATCAACTAGAACATGACTTACCTACGATTCGACGTAAACCTATAGCGATAGCGATAGCAATAGCCATGCTAATAGTGCCAACCATTTCTTCATTACCTCTTGTTTCAGCAGTTCTGCTAGCTGTAATAGCAATGGTTCTAGGTGGATGTATTAGATCTGCAGAGGTTTTGCGCTCTATTAGATTAGATGTAATCTTGTTATTAGGATCTCTATCGAGTTTTAGCGTTGCAATGAATGATACTGGTCTCGCTGATGCATTTGCTAATACTCTTGATTATTGGCTCGAAGATTTGCCAGTTTATTTTGCTTTGTTAGTTATAGTTTTTTCGACAACAATCTTAACTCAAATAATTAGTAATGCGGCCTCTGTGGCTATTTTGGCTCCTGTAGCTGTGCAGTTAGCTCCGGGGTTAGGTTTACCTCCTGTGGCAATGTTGATAACAGTTTTGTTTGGAGCAAGTCAATCTTTTTTGACTCCTATGGGTTATCAAACAAATATGATGGTATTTGGACCAGGTCGTTATCGTTTTTTTGACGTAACAAGATATGGAGCAGGTTTAACTGTTTTAATGACACTGATCATTCCAGCATTGATTTTATTCGAATACGGAGGTCTTTGATCTCATGAACTACATTTCAAGAATTATTCATATCATTTGGCTTGTTAAGAACTTTATATGGCTTTCTTTAATTCTTTTATAAGCAAGTGTTAGTTAATGATTACAAAAAAATTACTCCTGACCGTTATAGGAGACTTACTGTTCCGCAATTCACAGTTATTACAGGCTTGCTAATAATTGCTTTTGGAACATTTATATTAGCTAGTCCAATTTGCTCAAGCTCCAAAGTTGGATTATGGGAGGCTCTCTTTACAGCTACTTCAGCTATTACTGTTACCGGCTTATCTATTATTGATATAGGGGGAGATTTAACAACCATAGGTCAGATTGTGTTGGCTGGGATGTTGCTTATTGGTGGTCTTGGTCTAATGGCTATAACAACTTTTCTGCAAGGTTTTGTTGTGACTGGAACAGAATTAAGAACTCGTCTAGATAGAGGTAAAACACTTGATGAATTTGGAGTTGGCGGGGTAGGAAGAACTTTTCGCGGTATTGCTTGTACGG
>CETG01073481.1_pt1 | contig 9958 bp, 7 predicted proteins | sample 361471 | NCBI WGS metagenome assembly CETG01 (sample SAMEA2622696, study PRJEB7988) | marine metagenome | isolation source: saline water (ENVO:00002010), including | reverse complement strand
GACTTGGGAACAACTAATTCCGTTGTAGCGGTGTTGGAGGCTGGTAGACCTGTAGTGATTTCTAATGCCGAAGGGGCTAGAACTACCCCATCTGTCGTTGGCTTCACTAAAGAATCTGAGTTGTTGGTTGGTCAGCTAGCTAGAAGACAGTTGGTACTTAATCCTAAAAATACTTTTTCTAATTTAAAAAGATTTGTAGGTAGAGCTTGGGATGAACTCGACGATAACAGTCTTTCAGTGCCTTATACTGTTCGTTCAAATGAACAGGGAAATGTTCGAATAACATCTCCTATAACCAAAAGGGAATATGCTCCTGAGGAATTAATAGGAAATATAATTAAGAAATTAATTGACGATGCAGAAACTTATCTGGGCGAAAATGTTGATTCTGCTGTAATAACTGTTCCTGCCTATTTCAACGATTCACAGAGGCAAGCAACTCGTGACGCAGCTCTTTTGGCTGGGATTAAAGTTGAAAGGATTTTGAACGAGCCAACTTCTGCCGCTCTTGCATATGGATTTGATAAAAGCTCTTTTAAAAAGGTTCTTGTCTTTGATTTAGGAGGTGGCACTTTTGATGTCTCATTAATGTCCATTGCTAATGGTGTATTTGATGTAAAAGCAACCTCTGGCGATACTCAACTGGGAGGCAATGATTTCGATCAAAGAATTGTGGATTGGCTTGCTGAGGATTTTTTAAAAAAAAATAAACTCGATTTAAGACGAGATAGACAATCTTTGCAAAGACTAACTGAGGCAGCTGAAAAAGCAAAACAAGAGCTATCTGGGGTTCAAAGTACCCCCATTTCACTTCCATTTATTTCTACAGGTCAGGATGGCCCATTGCATATTGAAACAACTCTATCCAGAAAAATGTACGAGAGTCTCTGTAATGATCTTTTGGATAAATTATTTGATCCTGTAAATACTGTTATCGATGATTCTGGTTGGGCACCTGAAGAAATTGACGAGGTTGTTCTTGTAGGAGGGAGTACTCGAATGCCAATGGTTAAGCAATTAGTAAAGACATTGGTTCCAAATCCTCCCTGTCAATCTGTTAATCCTGATGAAGTAGTTGCTATTGGGGCGGCTATTCAAGGCGGAATTATATCTGGAGAATTGAGAGACCTTTTATTGAATGATGTCACTCCTCTTTCTTTAGGACTTGAAACTGTTGGAGGTTTAATGAAGGTGTTGATTCCTCGCAATACCTCTATCCCGGTTAGACAGTCGGATGTGTTTAGCACTTCGGCTTCTAATCAATCTTCAGTTGAAATCCATATTTGGCAAGGTGAAAGACAAATGGCTGCAGACAACAAATCATTAGGAAGATTTAAATTGTCTGGAATCCCTCCTGCTCCACGAGGGGTTCCTCAAGTCCAGGTTGCTTTTGATATCGATGCAAATGGTTTGCTAGAGGTAAGTGCTACTGATAGGACTACTGGGAGAAAACAGTCCGTAAGTGTTACGGGAGGCTCTAATCTGAATCAAAATGAAGTTAATAAACTGATTGAAGAGTCGAAAGCTAAAGCATCTGAAGACCGACGGAAACGAGCTTCAATAGATCAAAAAAATAATGCTTTGACACTAGTTGCTCAAGCTGAGAGAAGGTTGAGAGATGCTTCACTTGAACTTGGGCCATATGGTGCAGAAAGGCAACAAAGAGCAGTTGAAATTGCGATGAGAGATGTTGAGGATCTTCTGGAAGAAAATGATTTACAAGAACTTGAATATGCTGTCGGTTCTTTACAAGAAGCCCTTTTTGGCTTGAATCGCCGTTTGTCAGCAGAAAGGAGAACTGAGACTAATCCTTTGCAAGGTATAAAGAATACTTTTGGATCTTTAAAGGATGAATTGTTTTCAGATGAATACTGGGATGATGATCCTTGGGATTATTCTTCACGTGGACAAAATCGAAATAATCAAAATAATTATGGAAAAAGAGATTTAGATCCTTGGGACAATGACTACTATCGTTGAACCAAATTACTGGTCTCTATTAGGGGTACAACCTGATTGTGATTCATATCAACTAAAAGTAGCCTTTAGAAGAGAGGCAAGGAAATGGCACCCAGATTTAAATAAAAATGATGCTAATGCAGAGGAAAGATTTAAATTAATTAATGAAGCCTATGCGATATTAAGTGATCCTAAAAAAAGGATTGAGTGGGAGAAAAAAAATAAAAGTAATAGTGATATTTTTGAAAACAGGTTCCCAACATATGAGGAATATTTAGATGTCATTTTGGGTATAACAACTAGTTATGTAAATGATGACTACCTTGAAAATGATAATGTGAGTGAGTCAGATGAACTTTATGATAAAACTTTAGAAAATTATAATGAATCTAATTTTAATGAATCTATTCCGGCTACAAGTGAACCATCTCCACCACCGACAATAATTTATGAAGATCAAGAATCTATCGTTGAGATAACTCCAGAACAAGCACTCTATGGATCAACAGTAGATATTCAATTACAGGATGGAACCCTTGTTGAGGTTTTAACACCTCCATTCGCTGGTGATGGATGGAGGTTGAGGATAGAGGGTGCAGCAATTGGTTGTCGGGATCATTTTGTTCAACTCAAAGTTCAAACTATTGAAGGCTTGAGAATAGATGGCTTAAGGGTTCTTTACCGTCTTGAACTATTCCCTCACGACGCTTTGCTTGGATGTGCTGTTAATATCCCTACCCTGAGTGGTTCAGTAACATTACAAGTTCCTCCTAATTCCTCTACTGGAAGATTGCTACGACTTAGAGGTCGAGGTTTATCCTATGAAGATTATACTGGCGATCAAATTGTTGAAATTATTATTGTCCTTCCGGAAAATCTATCTGATTCGGAACTTGCTCTATATCAACGTTTAAATGAAATTTCTATGGAAAATTATTAGTTCTATATTGTCTCATCATTATATAGATTTATAATAAATGTAAGTTCTTAGTTATTATGTTAGTTCACGTTCTTTTGTATGAAGCGGGAACTGAAAGCGAAGGTATTCATTCCCTAGAACTTAAGGGTGAAACAGTTATTCTTATGTTTCAAGATAGAGATGATGCGGAAAGATATTGTGGTTTACTTGAAGCTCAAGATTTCCCTACTCCATCAGTAGAGGAATTAACCAAAAATGATATTGAAGCATTTTGTGGAGAAGCAGGTTATGAAGCAAGATTTGTCGAGAAAGGTTTTATTCCAAGTACAGAAGAAGAACGGCTTATGATTTCTCCGCCGCTATCTAATCTCGATGTTGGAGATTGGAAAAATCAAAATAATTTTAAAAATAAATCAGACTCAGCGGATCAACTCGAAGATATTAAAAAACGTCTTGAAAATCTTTTATGATTAAAACAAATAATATTTCAAATGAAATTAACACTTCAATTTTAACTGAGCAGGTTAATTTAAATTCTATTAATTTAGATAATAAATCAACTATTGAAATTGTTAATTTATTTTCTGAAGAAGATAAAGAACCTCAAAAGGCCGTTAATTTAGCTATCCCCGAAATTGTTAAAGCAATTGATGCAATAACTATTAAGCTTAAAGCTAATGGAAGAATGTTTTATATTGGAACAGGAACTTCTGGAAGATTAGGAGTTTTAGATGCTTCTGAGTGTCCTCCCACTTTTTGTACAAAACCTGAATTAATTCAAGGTATTATAGCCGGAGGAAATAAATCTTTAATTAAAAGTTCAGAGAACCTAGAGGATTTTAATGACTTAGCCATTAGAGATCTCAAAGATAAAAACTTCACATATAATGATGTTCTAATTGGCATAACGGCTAGTGGAAGAACCCCTTATGTTATTTCTGCTTTAAATTACTCTAAGAATATTAATGCATTAACTATTTCTATTTCTTCAGTTCCAACTAATAATTCAATTATTCCATCTGATATTGACATTCGTTTATTAACTGGACCTGAAATCTTAGCTGGTTCAACTAGATTGAAAGCAGGAACTGCTACAAAGATGGCTCTAAATATAATATCTACAACTGTAATGATCAAATTGGGAAAGGTATATGGTAATAGAATGGTAGATCTTTCAATTTCAAATAAGAAATTATTAGATCGTGCCCTTGGAATTTTATATGATATTGCCTCTGTTAAGAAACACGATGGTCTTCTATTGTTAAAGAAAACTAATGGCTCAGTTAAACTTTCTTTGCTAATTTCTTTGTCAGGTCTAGATATTGATAGAGCAGCGAAAATATTAAAAGAATCTAATGATAATTTAAGAGCTGCGTTAACAGCAGTTAATAAATTAAGAAATGAAAACAATATTTAAATAACCTTGAAGAATGCTTTAAAAAAAATCCTATATGAAATGATCTGTTAAATGCATATATGTATAAAACCGACTAATATATAAAAAATAGTTTAAAAAATGTCTAAGGTTTTAATGAACACTGATAAAGGTCAATTGACAATTGATCTTTTTGATAGCGATGCACCAAATACAGTTTCTAATTTCTTAAAACTTGTTAATGAAGGTTTTTATGATGGACTTTCCTTTCACAGGGTCATTAATGGTTTTATGGCTCAAGGAGGCTGTCCAAATACAAGAGAGGGGGCTAATGGAATGCCAGGGACAGGTGGACCTGGGTATTCAATTGATTGTGAAATCAATTCTAATAAGCATATAGCTGGATCTCTCTCAATGGCACATGCCGGGAAAAACACCGGAGGTAGTCAATTCTTTTTGGTACACGCACCTCAGCCACATCTTGATGGTGTACATACTGTTTTTGGTAAAACTGATGATATGCAAGTTCTTTTATCTATAACTAATGGAACTAAAATTAATAGCGTTACTCTTATAAAATAGTATTAATTAGTTCCAAATTAACATAGTTGTTTGTTCTTTTATATTCCAGTCAAATAATGGAGAACTTTCTATATTCAAAAGCTGTGATATATCTTTTCTTTCTATAGATATGTTTTGTGAAGGGTGCATTAATTGCTGATAATTATTAGTCTTTATTATTCCAATTCTTTCTGTGTTTTCCCAATTGCATATTTCTTTCAGAAGAGATTCTAATAACCTTTTATCGATGAAATTTCTCTCTAGTTGAGACTTTATATCTCTGTGACTAACATTCCAAATAAACAACGGATTTTCACAAAGTGCTTTCAATCTAGGTGCATTCTCTATGGATATATTCAGAAAATGATTTTCAGACCATTTTTTTGCTTTGTCTTCAAAATGTTTTAGTTCATTATTTGTTACTTTGCCATGCCAAAAAACTACTAGATTCTGTCTCTCATTACTCAATTTATTTTGGATATTATCCCCAATTAAGTGACCAAGTTTTTCTCTTTTAACTTCCAAGTATGCAGCATTATGATCGCCAGGACATATGACTAATGGGACTCTTGATTCTACCTTTAGTCCATATCCTCCTAATCCAGCAATTTTTCTGGGATTATTAGTTAATAGCTTAAGTCTAGTTATACCTAAATCAGTCAAAATTTGAGCTCCAACGCCATAATTTCTTAGATCCGCAGGAAAGCCTAATTTTTCATTTGCCTCTACTGTGTCTAGTCCACCGTCTTGTAAATTATATGCCTTTAATTTATTAACCAATCCTATCCCTCTTCCTTCTTGCCTGAGGTATACCACCACTCCTTCGCCTTCTTGAGAAATTCTTGATAAAGCAGCTTCTAATTGCGGCCTACAGTCACATCTTAATGAGCCAAATGCGTCTCCGGTCAGACATTCTGAATGCATCCTTACTAATACAGGTTCCTTAAGCTTTTCTGGGTTGCCTTTTATTATTGCTACATGTTCCGATCCATCTAATTCGTTTTTATAACCAATAGCTTTGAAATCTCCGAAAAGGCTAGGTAATTTAGCAATAGCCTGTCGATATACAAATCTTTCATTTTCTAGTCTGTAATGAATCAAATCTGCGATACTTATGAGCTTTAAATTTCTCTTAAGTGCATATTCTTTTAGTTCAGGAAGTCTTGCCATTGATCCATCCAGATTTTGAATTTCACAGATAACACCAGCAGGTGATAGCCCAGCTAACAAAGCCAGGTCAACTGCTGCCTCAGTATGCCCTGCTCGTTTTAAAACTCCTCCTATTTTCGCCCTTAGTGGAAATATATGACCAGGTCTTCTGAGATCAATAGGTTTTGTTTGACTATTTATTGCTACTTGAATGGTTTTAGCTCTATCATCAGCGGAAATACCTGTAGAAACTCCAAATTCTGGACCAGCATCGATGCTTACTGTAAATGCTGTCTGATTAGAATCGGTATTTCTATCGACCATTAACGGAAGATCTAGCTGATCTAATCTTTCGCCTTTCATTGCTAAACATATCAATCCTCTAGCTTCTGTTGCCATGAAGTTAATTTGTTGAGGTGTCGCAAATTGAGCAGCACATATTAAGTCTCCTTCATTTTCGCGCTTTTCATCATCAACTACGACGACACATTCTCCATTCCTTATTGCAGCAAGAGCGTCTGCTATTTTGTCAAATTTGATTTCATAACAATCTTCTGATTTCAACTTTTTCCTCGTGTTTGTGGTGAAAAGGTTCTTACCTAATTATTCTCAAATGAATAACCTCCATTCTACGAAATAACATTGATGTTATGGCATTAAGTAAATCAGAAGTTGGGAGGGTTGCAATTATCGGGGCTTCTGGGTATGGAGGACTTCAACTGGTTAAGTTGATAGCTGATCATCCAAAATTTGAAATTGCTTATCTAGGTGGTGAAAAATCAGCAGGTAAAAGCTGGAACGATTCTAATCCTTTCATAAAAATTGAAGTAGACAAAATAATAAATACTACCTGTATCGATGAAATATCAGAAGTTGCCGATTATGTATTTTTATCTTTACCCAATGGATTGTCATCACAATTAACACCAAGATTATTGGAAAATAATGTCAAAGTACTTGATTTATCAGCTGATTACAGATTTAAATCACTTAACAATTGGAAGGATGTTTATACCACTGAAGCGTCAAAATATCCACGATATGATTATGACTTATGTGAAGAAGCTGTTTATGGCTTCTCAGAAGAGTTTAGGAATGATATTGCTTCTGCACGTTTAATAGCTTGTCCTGGTTGTTATCCAACTGCTTCACTTAGTGTTCTTATACCCTTTCTAAAACAAGGCCTAATAGAAAGCGAGGGGATCATAATTGATGCAAAGTCTGGAACATCTGGAGGAGGAAGGAATCCAAGTGAACAACTACTGTTATCTGAGTGCTCTGAATCAATTAAGCCATATGGAGTAATTGGGCATAGACATACAGCGGAGATAGAAAGCATTTCTAGTCATTTCGCTGGTCATGAGGTGAATTTACAGTTTACGCCTCATTTGGTTCCTATGGTTAGGGGGATCTTAACCACGGTTTATGCCCGTTTAAGAGATCCAGGATTAACAGCTGAAGATTGCAAAATAGTCATAGAAGCCTTTTACAAAAAACAACCATTTATTGATATTTTGCCTGTTGGTATCTATCCCGCAACAAAATGGGTAAAAAATACAAATAAAATAATGATTTCAGTAGAAGTTGACAAACGAAATGGACGAATAGTTTTAATGAGCGTGATTGATAATCTTCTCAAAGGTCAAGCAGGTCAAGCAATACAAAATTTAAACATTATGCACGGTCTTGAATCAGATACCGGACTTCCTAAACTTACTTTTTATCCCTAAAGTCACTTTTAAGCTTTTGCGCCACCATTGCTATAGCTAAAGGTAAGATTATATGCTCCATATCTTGGACTCTTTTTTTTAGATCATCTTTACCCTCACGAGAACCTACTGGCAGTGCCGCTTGTATAATTATTGATCCAGAATCTACCTCTTTATCTACATAGTGCACTGTGCAACCAGTAATAGTAACCTTACTATCTATAGCTTGTTGTATCGCATCAACACCTTTAAAAGCAGGTAAAAGAGAAGGATGTATATTAATTAATCTATTAAAGAATTTATTGATTAATTTTTCACTTGCTATCCTCATCCATCCAGCCATCACAACAAGCTCAACTGAGTACTCCTCTAATTTATTTATGACTAAATTATCGTGCTCAATTCTTGAGTTGCAATCTCTATGGTTAATTATTACATAAGGAATGTTATTACTAACAGCTTTATCTATTGCTAAACAATGGGGATTATTAACAATTAATATGGAGATCTCTGCATTAAGTTGTTTTTTTTGAATAGATTTAATTATATATTGAAAATTAGAACCATTTCCTGATGCAAGTATACCAATTTTTATTTTTGGTTCAAATTTAGGAAATTCTGAAACGAATGGACTTATTAGGTTCTGAGCATTTGAACCATACTCTACATTGTTTATTTTACATTCGTTGTATTTTTGAATCATTAAGCAAAACTATTTTATTATTCAATATATGTCCGTTTTTAGAAAATACAATATTTAATTGTAAAGACTTATTTAATATTTAGATGAAGCTTTGTCTAAATAAGTATTTTATCAAGATTAAATTTAATAAATAATTTGCTTTAGTACTATCTTATTTGTCAATTACTAAACATTCGACTTTTGATAACCAATCTTGACTAATATAAATTAAATTTATTTGTTTAAAGGTTCTCTATTTAGAATGCCTGACAAATAAACTCATCCAGGAGTAATCTTTTATTAATAATGACAATAACTGACATCTACAGTATGAATAACATTGATAAATGGAAAAGGTACTGTGATCTTTTATTTAGCGATGATTCATTAGGTTTTTGGCTTGATATAAGCAGAATGGATGTCGTACATGAAGATTTTGATAATTTTAAAGAGATTTTTTCAAAAGCTTTCTCTGCTCTAACAAGTCTAGAAAATGGTTCGGTAGCGAATATTGATGAAGGTAGGCAAGTAGGGCACTATTGGTTGCGAAATCACAAAATTGCTCCTACACAGAAAATTGCTGATTCTATTACTGATGAAATTAAAAAAATATCTAAGTTTGGTGACTCAATATTAAGCGGTGATATATCTAATAGCTATGGTCATAAATATACAGATGTTTTCTGGATAGGCATTGGAGGCAGTGGATTAGGTCCATTACTTATTAAAGAGTCTTTTAAGAAAGAATCATTGGGATTAAATCTACATTTTCTAGATAATGTAGACCCAGAGGGTATTTCACATAAATTAAATTCTATTCTCCCTAAAATTTCTACAACTTTATTTGTGGTGGTTAGTAAATCAGGAGGCACGCCAGAACCTTTGATTGGCATGGAGCAATCTATGAAGTTTGTTAAGGAGAACGACCACAATTGGTCTTCTCAAGCTATTGCTATCACATCAAAAGGAAGCAAATTAGATAAATTAGCTGTAACTGAGAATTGGTTAGAAATTTTTGATTTACCTGATTGGGTTGGTGGCAGGACAAGTATTACTGGTGCTGTTGGATTATTGCCTGCTGTGCTAATTGGCGCAGATATAAATAAGTTTTTAGATGGTGCATCTCAAATGGATGAATTAACCCGAGTAAAAGATATAAAAAATAATCCTGCTGCACTTCTTTCTCTTGCTTGGTTCAAATCTGGTAACGGAAAAGGTTTAAGGGACATGGTGGTTTTACCTTATAGAGACAGATTAGAGGTTTTTAGTAGATACCTTCAACAACTTGTTATGGAGTCTCTTGGGAAAAAATTAGATAGAGATGGATATCTAGTTAATCAAGGTATAGCTGTTTATGGCAATAAAGGTTCGACAGATCAACATGCATATGTGCAGCAATTAAGGGATGGTGTTGATAATTTCTTTGTTAATTTTATTGAGATTCTTCACGATCCATCTGAGATAGTAGAAGTAGAAAATAAGCGACCAGGAGACTATTTATCAGGTTTTCTACAAGGGACTCGATCAGCATTGACAGAAGGTGGTAGACAGAATTTAACAATCACATTTAAATCATTTGATGAATCAAGTCTTGGAGCTTTAAT
>CETG01081818.1_pt1 | contig 9961 bp, 7 predicted proteins | sample 361471 | NCBI WGS metagenome assembly CETG01 (sample SAMEA2622696, study PRJEB7988) | marine metagenome | isolation source: saline water (ENVO:00002010), including | reverse complement strand
CTACTAAAAGAGAAAGACGGAAACGGCTTACTGCACTTTGACGTAGTTACAGCCAACCCCCCATTTTCACTTGATAAGTGGGGACATGATGATGCCAGCAACGACCCTTATGGGCGCTTTAGACGAGGCATTCCGCCCAAAACTAAAGGCGACTATGCGTTTATCAGTCATATGATTGAAACGCTAAAACCCGAAACGGGCCGCATGGGTGTGGTAGTGCCACATGGTGTGTTATTTAGAGCATCAAGCGAAGGTAAAATTCGCCAACAACTGATTGAAGAAAACTTGCTAGACACTGTGATTGGCCTGCCAGAAAAGCTGTTCTTTGGCACAGGTATTCCAGCCGCCATTTTAATATTTAAAAAGCACAAAACAGACAAAAACGTATTGTTTATTGATGCGAGTCGTGAGTTCAAATCAGGCAAAAACCAAAACCAGCTAACTGATGAAAATATTCAAAATATCATCGACACCTACAAAGCGCGTGAAAGTGTTGATAAATACTCATACCTTGCCAATTTTGACGAAATCAAAGAGAACGACTTTAACCTCAACATTCCTCGATACGTTGATACCTTTGAAGAAGAAGCGGAGATTGATTTAGTGGCAGTGCGCACTGAACGCCTACAACTGAAAAGTGAAATGCAAAGCCTTGAAGCAGAAATGGAAAGCTATTTGAAGGAGTTGGGTTATGGTGCCTAGTGGATGGAACACACTCGCTTTAAGCGAGATTACAAAAGAAAAAATATCATATGGGATAGTACAAGCTGGTCCCAATGTTAAAGATGGCATTCCTTATATTAAAAGTGCTGATGTAGGTGGTGAAATAGATGTTGATTCACTACAAAGAACAGCCAAGGAAATTCATCACAAGTACAGGCGTTCATCTGTACACCCTAATGACATTGTATTTTCTTTACGTGGAAATATTGCTCGAACAAGTATCGTTCCAACAAGCTTGCAGGAAGCCAACTTAACGCAGGGTACAGCCCGAATTTCCGTAAATGATAAAAACGATACCAAGTTTGTATATTATAAATTGGCTAGCACGCCAATTCTCAATAGAATTAATGCATTGAGTAAGGGTTCTACATTTAAAGAAATTTCTCTGGAGGAACTAAGAAAAGTAAAACTTCCTCTACCACCTCTCCCCGAACAACGCAAAATCGCCAAAATCCTATCCACTTGGGATAAAGCGATTAGCACCACCGAGCGCCTTATCGACAACAGCAAAAAGCAGAAAAAAGCCCTCATGCAACAACTGCTCACGGGCAAAAAACGCCTACTTGATGACTCAGGTAAACCGTTTGAGGCAGAGTGGGAAGATAGGAAGCTTGAGGACATTTCTTCTTTGATGACCGATTACGTGGCTAATGGAAGTTTTCAATCATTAAGAGAAAATGTAAATGTTACAGAGAGTAAAAATTATGCATTGTATGTGAGGCTGGTTGATCTTCGTGCTGGACTCGGACATTCAGAGCAAAAATACGTAGATAAAGAAAGCTTCGATTTCCTGAAAAAATCCTGTCTACATGGAGGCGAACTCCTGATGGCAAACATAGGAGCAAATGTTGGGGAGGTCTGGCAGATGCCTAACGTTGATCTACCAGCCACCCTAGCACCAAATATGCTCATGACGAAATTCAAAAGTTACATCGATAGTGGTTATGTATATTATTTTCTGGCAAGTGATTTTGGTCAAAACCGCATTTCTAAGGTAATTGCGGGAAGCGGTCATCCAAAAATCAATAAAACTGAGTTAAAACAAGTAAAAGTTTTATTACCACCTCTTAATGAACAACAAAAAATCACCAAAGTTCTCATCAATGCCGACAAAGAAATAGAGCTATTAGAACAACAACTTGCTGACTTAAAGCAAGAAAAGAAAGCTCTAATGCAGCAACTGTTAACTGGCAAGCGTAGAGTCAAAGTGGACGACAAGGAGGTCGCATGATCACGCAAAAGCGACCTCGTACCATTCAAATATTTTTGCCTACGGGCGATCCTGCGGGTATTCGCATTGCAGAGCAAACCACTTCGATTATTCGCTTAATAGAAGTGCCTCGTAGTGATATTGCTGAATTTGTAAAAATGCCAGAAGCCAAGCAAGTTGGGCTTTATTTCTTAGTTTCTGGTGATAGCAAAGACGAGTTGTATATTGGTCAGTCGGGCGATGTTGGTAGCCGATTGATGCAGCACTACAAAGACGAAAAGAAAGATTGGGAGCGTGCATTGGTATTAGTGTCGCTCACAAACAACTTAACGCAAACTCATGTGCTGTATTTAGAATCACTGTCGATAGAAAAAGCAAAACATTGCCAGCGTTATGAACTACTCAATGGTAATGGTGGGCAAAAGCCACATACACCTGTTCCGCTTAAAGCCGATTGCGATGAAATTCATGAAATTGGTAGCTTGTTATTAGCCACCCTTGGCTACCCCATTTTTGAACCACTGACAGAAACATCACCTACCAAAACTGAACAGGTATTTTCTTGCAGCCGCACTGGTGTCGATGCCAAGGGCATTTATACCAACGAAGGCATGGTGGTATTAAAAGGCTCTTCCGCTCCTATGACTACTAAGCGTAAAACAGAACAACGATTTTATGATAAGCGTGACCAGCTATTAGCCAAAGGGGTAATTGCAGAGCAAGATGGGCGCTTTGTATTTCAACGTGATTATTTATTCCCTACGCCCAGTGGTGCTTCGATGTTTTTGTTACTAGCCAGCTCTAATGGCTGGGTAGACTGGAAAACAGAGCAAGGGGTAACGCTGCACGATCACCAAGGTCGTACTCTAGAATCTGCCGCTGAGCAAAGTAATTCGCACAGTGATATGCAAATAACGAGTAGCGTTGGATAACCCATTAAGGATGATTAAGCACAATGAAAACGGTTAAATTTCAAGAAGAATTCAGCGCAAAAATACCAGCGCTTTCGTTGCTTACAAATTTAGGCTACGCCTTTATTCCACCGAGTGAATGCGAAGCACTACGTGGAAATACACTAGCAAGCGAGAAAAAAAGCACTCATCAGGTTATTTTATTACCCGTAATGCGTGCTTTTTTAGCTAAACAAACGTTCTCGTTTGCAGGTAAGCAACATACACTATCAGAAGCCGCAATTGATAAGGTGATGCATGAGCTGAATCCTGCTATGAACTTAGGGTTAAAGGCGGCTAATGAGAAAATTTACAATGCGCTTATGTATGGCGTTAGCGTTACCGAATTCATTGATGGCAAAAAAGCCTCCCCCACCATTAAGCTTATTGATTGGCACAATCTTGATAATAACCAATTCCATTTTACCGAAGAATTAGTGGTCCAAAATGCCGAAGGCACAGGTAATCGCATTCCAGATATTGTGTGTTTTGTGAATGGGTTGCCATTAGTAGTGATCGAAGCGAAGCGCCCGGATTCAAATAAAGAAGGTAAATCGACCAACGCTGAGGCGATTTCTCAGCATATTCGGAATCAAGGTCAGGCTGAAATTCCTCACTTGTATGCCTATAGCCAATTGTTATTAGCAGTAAATGGACATGAAGGTCTATATGCAACTTGCGGCACCCCTGAAAAGTTTTGGGCTAAGTGGAAGGAAGAACAAATACCCGAAGCGGAATTTGTCAGGCTAAAAAACCATAAACTGAGCGATGAACAATTAGATGGACTGTTTAAACATCGCCCAGCTAAAGCGAAAGATGACTATCTATCTTTGGTTGCAGCAGGAGACTTAACCGTTACCGATCAAGATAGGCTAATTGTTAGCTTGCTTCGCCCTGAGCGCTTATTGGATATGACTCGCCTGTTTACCTTGTTTGATAAAAAAGCTGGCAAGATAGTTGCTCGATATCAACAGGTATTTGGCATAAAAGCACTTATTGAGCGAATTAACACCTTTGATGACTCAGGTGCTCGTGAAGGTGGTGTTATTTGGCACACCACAGGCAGCGGTAAGTCATTTACTATGGTGTTTTTATCAAAAGCGCTTATTTGGCTTGAAGAGCTAGCACAATGCCGTGTGATCATAGTTACAGACCGTGTGGACTTAGAAGACCAACTAAGCAGAACCTTTGCATCTGGTGGTGTATTAACTGACCGAGATAAAAAAGATGCGATGGCGACAACTGGTAAGCGTTTAGCGGAACAAATTGGTAAAGGAAATGAGCGAGTTATCTTCTCGATCATTAATAAGTTTGGCTCAGCGATCAAATATAAAGAATGCTACAACGATAGCCCAAACATTATTGTACTTGTGGATGAAGGCCACCGAAGTCAAAACGGTGAAAATAATATCCGTATGCAGCAGACGCTGCCTAAAGCGGCCTATATTGCTTTTACTGGTACGCCCTTATTAAAGGACGATAAGACTGAAAACAAATTCGGCAAGATCATCCACTCTTACACCATGCAGCAAGCGGTTGAAGATAAAACCGTTACTCCTCTGTTATATGAAGAACGCATTCCAGAGCTGAACGTTAACGATAAAGCCATTGATGCATGGTTTGAACGCAGCACTAGCAAACTAAGTGATAAGCAAAAAACGGATTTAAAGAAGAAGTTTTCTCAGAAAGGTCAAATCTACCAAACCGAAGGTCGAATTGACCTGATTGCTTATGATATTGCCGACCACTTCCAAAACTTTAAACAGCAAGGCTTAAAAGGCCAGCTAGCTTGTGATTCCAAAGCCTCTGCAATTCGTTATAAGAAGGCATTAGACAAAATTGGTACGGTAACATCGGTTGTGGCGATGTCGGCTCCAGATACTCGTGAGGGTCACGAGGCGGTTGATCAGGAAAGTAAGGACATCGTACAAAATTGGTGGAAGGCTAACGTTAATAAAATGGACGAAATAGCCTACACCAAAGCCATTATTGAAGATTTTGGTAGAGATGATGGCCCTGACATCATGATCGTAGTAGATAAGCTCCTAACAGGCTTTGACGAGCCAAAAAACACTGTGCTTTATATCGATAAGCCTCTAAAAGAGCACAACCTTATCCAAGCGATTGCCCGTGTTAACCGATTACATAGCAAAAAGCAGTTTGGTTACTTAATAGATTACCGAGGCATATTAAAAGAGCTTGATACCACCATTGAGAAATATCAAGACCTTGCTGAGCGTACCCAAGGCGGCTTTGATATTGATGATCTGAAAGGTTTGTACATCCGCATGGATACGGAATACAAAAAGCTTCCGGGACTGCATAGCGATTTATGGGCGATATTTGAAGGTGTTAAAAACAAGCAAGATGGCCCAGCACTTCGCCAAGCGTTAGCGCCTAAGGTGCAAGATGTCGATGGTAAGCTTGTCGATACCAATCTTAAAAAGCGTGATGACTTTTACTCTGCTCTAACTGCATTTTCCAACTGTATGAAAGTGGCATTGCAATCAGCAACCTACTTTGAAGATAAGTCATTCGATAATAAGCGTGACTTGTACAAACGTGATCTAAAAGCCTTTGTCGATTTGCGAAAACAAGTGCGTGAAGATGCTGACGAAACCATTAATTATGATGAATACGCTGAAGATATTCGCAGCCTTCTAGACAAGCACATAGCTGGTATTGAAGTGAAAGAGCCTGACGGAGCGTACTTGGTTGGTAATTTAGGGAAAGACGTTAAGCCACAGGATATGAGCGATGATGAGGCTCGAAACCAAACAGATAAAATCACAGGCCGAATCACTAAAATGATTGAACAAGACTTAGCAGACGATCCTTATGCACAGGAATATTTCTCGAAGATGCTGAAAAAGGCGATTGAAGATGCCAAAGCGATGTTTGATGCGCCTGTTAAACAATACATCCTTTTTGCCGATTTTGAGCAGGAAGTGAAAGAACGCAAAGTGGCTGATGTTCCCAATGACTTTGTAGATGATTCAGGCAAGTTAAATAAACATGCACAAGCCTACTTTGGTTTGTTTAAGCACCTATTTGATGTTGAGTTCTTGACTGAAAAGGATCTGGATAACGACAAGTTAGTAGCCTTAGCGTTTAGTATTGATGATGTAGTGAATACTGCGGTTGCTGAGTATTCAATCAACCCTGCGGAAATTGAAAACGCCATACACATGAAGTTGTTACCAATGCTATTTGGTGATCTTGGTCTTGAAAACGCTCAAAAGCTGATTGAAGAAGTGCTTAAGATTACTCGCTTAGGCTTAGCAAGGGGCTAACAAGCGTGAGTAAACAATCCGTTGCTGCTGAGATCAGAACAACAACAAATGAGCGTGGAGTTTTTACTTATGGTAACGACACCATTCACTACGATGTTATTCGTAAAACCAAGCCTGCTGATAATGCTAAAAAAACAGCACGCAAGGTAATTATTAAAGTTCATCCTGATCAGCGTGTTGTGGCTACTGTGCCACATGATGCAAGTGATGATGCTATTCAAGATGCCATGCATAAGCGTGCCAGATGGATTTGGCAAAGCATTGATGAATTTGCTAAGCAAAAAGATACGGTTTTACCTAAGCGTTACGTGAGTGGTGAATCACAGTTTTACTTAGGTAAGCGCTATGTATTAAAGATCATCAATGATGCAGAGCAAGTGCCTAACGTAAAGCTAAGCCGTGGCAAATTGAACGTAACAATCAAGCAGGAAGTCACTAAAGATATTGATGATCGGTCGGTGAAAGTTAAGCCGCTAATCGACAAGTGGTATCAACATAAAGCAAAAGCCATTTTCCACGAGCGACTAGCCGAACTACTTCCGAAAGCCACTTGGGTAACAGGCATTCCTTCTTTTCGTGTGATGGCAATGAAAAAGCAATGGGGAAGCTGCTCAACTAAAGGCAACTTAATGCTCAATCCTCACCTTGTTAAAGCACCGAAAGAATGCATTGATTACGTGATATTACATGAGCTTTGCCATATTGCAGAACACAATCACAGCGAGCGCTTCTGGCGTTTATTAACCCAAGTAATGCCAAACTGGAAAGAAATAAAAGCCAAATTAGATGACATGGCGGAGATGTATTTGAATGAGTGATGGAAATGGCTAAAGCAATATACACATGGAAGAAAAATCTTAAGCCTCAAATCTTACTGGATAAGCTATCAACAATAGTTAACGTAACTGATGATGGTAAAGTGTCATTTGTAGGCTGGGATTATCATGAGATCATTGTGGCGTTAGAAAACATGGTAGAAACTAAAAACGCTTCACGAGATCTTTATTTACCTACTCTCATATCTAAAGCTGTTACTCAGTCAGCAAAAGAAAAGCTCAACGACAACAATGTTTTGCTGAACCTAAATAAGTTAGCAAAAGAACATTTAGCCACAAAAATCAAAAAATACAGGGTTCTCACTTCAGTATCATTGCCTCTGACATACCCAAAAAGAAAGTTCAAAGTTGCCAATAGTGAAATTCACATCGTTTCTCACTTTCCTAAGAAATACAGTGAACATAGAAATAGCTTACTATCTAGAACAGAAGATAATTTGAAAGGAAATGGTTCTGATGAACACTACTCTAAAGTTGTTATTTACTGCCAGTCTAAGTCGCCTTACGGTGCGATCAAACAAGCGCTAGAAGACCTTGATTTGTGGCGTGGCATATTGTGCCTTTTTACAAACCACCAGATGGAATTGATCGGAGATTCATACAAACCAATTAATGCTATAAGACTCGGTAAATTCCATACATTACACGAAGAGAATGGTTTATCCGCTTTGAACACACAATATTGGTTTGAGCCAAACTTTGTATCAGCAAATAACGCAACGTTAAAGAAGCCTGAAATTCTCATAAAGAATACAAATTTCTTTCTTAACATAATTTCAGGACACAAAGATAAAGCACTACTGACTGAGGGCGTTGTTCGCTATGTTCGTTCTCTTGATGAGAAAGATCAAAACACTGCGGTTGTGAAATTATGGGCCACTCTGGAAACGCTACTTACAAAGGGTGAAAGTAACTGTGACGGAATATCTAGGAGAATCTCTTTTCTATTTGAAGAATACAACTATCACGCCCAAATATTAGAGCACATAAGGGAGTATAGAAATTCAAATATTCATTCAGGTCTTGAGAACCAAAACGCCAAAAATTTTGCCTTTCAACTGCAATTCTATTTTTACAGGTTATTGTTGTTCTACGTTAAGTCAATAAGTGACTTTCCAAGGATTGAGCAAGCAAATAAATTTTTAGATAGTCCGAGAGATGCTGAAAGGATAAAAGAAGAAATAGCTAAGTTAGAAATTGCTTTAAAGATGCATGGAAAATAGGTAACAGTTTAAGCAGCTTTTTGAAGGTGGCATTCGCATGTAAAAATTGAAGATGACATTATATAGTACTCCCCCCCGTTGCGTCCGGCATTTCCCATATTTTTGATTTTGGTTTCGTAGAGATGCGAGAGTTCGTGCTTTTCCTCTTGTGAGCGAAAACGCAATTCGTCAACTTTCTCAAGCGCATCCCGTAATGAATAGCCGCTTTGAATTTTATTTTTGATTTCGCCAAAAATTTCACCGATTTTGTATTCGATAGTGTTTGGGTTTTCAGCTTTTTGCTTGAAGCTTTTCAGGTAGGGGAAGAGTTCTTGATCCACATAGTCAATGAGATCGCTTCCAGTCAGGGCGTTATTATGGTCGAAATCACCATTTTCGTCTTTTGGTGCAGCCCATGTACTCCAGCGGTGCTCTTTATCGATAATGTGGGAATATTCTAGTCCCATTAGCTCCGCTTCCAGCGCTTTTTCGTGCTCTAAGTCATCAAGATATTTGAGAAAAAGCATCCAAGAAGTCTGCTCTGTATAGTCCAGTTCACTGGAGCAACCAGCATCTTTCCATAGGGTGTCGTCAATGCTTTTAAACGTTTGTTCAAACATGGTGAGTTGTTCCTTGTTTCTAATTCTTTTACACCGCTAAGCGGCGGGTCCGTTGAGCGCCTTATTCAATGTAGGCCGACTAACACCAAAGTGCCTTGCAACTTCAGCTTTTGTCATTTCAGGATCGAGTAACATAGCCTGTGCTTTTTTGATATCTAACAGTGAAAGTTTTGCCTTTCTGCCACCTTTTCTACCTCTGGCCCTTGCTGCCGCGAGCCCGGCCTTAGTCCGTTCGGAAATCAGGCGACGCTCAAACTGAGCGATGGAGCCAATCATATGAAACGCGAGTTCGCCTACAGCTGTGGTTGTATCAATGCTCTCATTCAAACTAATAAACTGAACGCCTTGCTGCTTAAACCCATCTAACAGTTCAATTAAATCCTTTAAACTTCGGCCCAAGCGGTCAAGTCGTTGCACAATTACGATATCGCCGGTACGCAGAGCGTCAATCATTCTCTCAAGTTCGGGACGTTGTCGGCTCTTTCCACTTGCCCTCTCTTGATATACACGCTCACACCCTGCCTGATGCAGTGCATCTATCTGCGCACGATCAGACTGTTCATCCGTACTGACTCTGGCGTAACCAATTTTCATTGCAAAACTCAAACAAAGGTGGGTTTTATTTACGTAGATTACTTTACGCATTTATTTACACTGCGGCAAGAAAAATAACCGCGCGAGTTGGCCAGATTCATCAAGTAAAACAAACGGTGGTATTCGGTTTACTGCCACTATCGTATCGTTGGAGCATGTAGCCAGCACTTAACGTCTCTAGCTCTCCATCTACTTCCAGCAGCTTTAATTTAATATTGCCAAGTTTAGAAAACGTCACATCTACAAGATTTACATCAGTCAAATTGTGAAACCATTTTTTATGCATGAATATATTGCATGCTAGAAGTCACAAATTTCCTGTCAATAGTGAAACAGATTATTTATCTATGTAGATTTCTATCAGAATGTTTACAATGAAACGTTTCGAGGGAGTTACTTTTGGATGAGAATATGAAAAGCCCCTGACTGGCAGGGGCTTTAAAGTGTTATCCACGATTTATGAAACAATATTTAAATCAATTGCAGGCATCTTTTAGCTTTGAACCTGACTTGAAATTTGGCAACCGAGCCGC
>CETG01130584.1_pt1 | contig 9967 bp, 7 predicted proteins | sample 361471 | NCBI WGS metagenome assembly CETG01 (sample SAMEA2622696, study PRJEB7988) | marine metagenome | isolation source: saline water (ENVO:00002010), including | reverse complement strand
TTTTTAGATTTAATCATATAAGCACAGACGAAGTTTATGGCTCTATTGATAGTCCAAATCGTTTCTCAGAGATTACGCCTTACTCACCAAGAAGCCCATATTCTGCAAGCAAAGCAGCGAGTGATCATCTTGTAAATGCATGGCATCATACATACAATTTACCTATTGTAATTACAAACTGCAGTAATAATTTTGGTCCATGGCAATTTCCTGAGAAACTAATTCCAGTTGTGATTAATAGTGCTTTATCAGGTAGAAAAATTCCTCTATATGGGAATGGGGAAAATATAAGAGATTGGTTATTTGTAGAAGACCATATTGATGCGATATTGCTGGCAATTCTTAAAGGGGAAATAGGCGAAAGTTATTGCATTGGAGGTTTTGGTGAGAAAAAAAACAAAGATGTTGTTACTTCAATATGCACTATCCTAGACAAGATCTTACCAAAGGTTAATTCATACTCTAGTTTAATTAAATTTGTTAAGGATAGACCAGGACATGATCAGAGATATTCAATTAATTCATCAAAGATAAGAAATGATCTAGGCTGGAAGCCTAAATACACATTTGAAGAAGCTTTAGAAATCACCGTAAGATGGTATATAAACAATCAATACTGGTCAAATTCAAGAGAAAAGTAATGGGTTAGATAGTTAAATTAAGATCATTAAGATGATTATGTAGATGATATATTAATTCGAGTAATTATAAAATTTTATTGAATAAATAATTTTCACATGCACAAATAATCTTTTGACTTGAATTACCATCACCATAAGGGTTTTGAGCTCTTGCCATAGAACTATAAATATTCTCATTATTCAAAAGCAAGTTTGTCTCTGAAAGAATCTTTTCAGGATTAGTTCCAATAAGTTTTGCCGTTCCTGAAAGGATTCCTTCTAATCTTTCTGTTTTTGTTCTAAGCACTAAAACAGGCTTGCCCAATGAAGGAGCTTCCTCTTGTAATCCACCTGAATCAGTTAAAACAAGAGTACATTTTTTTAATACGGCAACCAATTGATCATAGGCTAAAGGTTCAGTTAGGATTACTCTTTCATGGGAACCTAAAATCTGTTTCAAAGGTTCTCGCACAATTTTATTTTTATGCATAGGCAATATTAAATAAGTATTAGGATTATGTTTTAATACATCTAACACTCCTTTAGCTATATCAATTAGGTTATCGCCCCAATTTTCACGACGATGTAAAGTAACTAGAAGCACCTTATTTTTCTCCCAATTTATTTTCTCAAAATCTATCGAAACCGTTTTTTTTGCAATTAAAAGCAATGCATCTATGACCGTATTACCTGTAACAAATATATTTTCTGTAATACCGGATTTATTCAGATTTTCTTCTGCATTTTTTGTCGGTGCAAAATGTAACTTTGATATTTGAGAGATTAATCTCCTGTTGGCTTCTTCTGGAAATGGATTATATAAATCATTAGTTCTAAGTCCTGCTTCAAGATGCCCTACCGGAATATTTTCATAAAAAGCAGCCAATGAGGAAGCAAAAGCGGTAGTAGTATCACCTTGAACAAGTACAAGATTAGGAGGAAAAGTATTAAAATCTTCTCTAAGTCCTTTCAAGGTTTCGCAAGTAATATGAGTCAAAGTCTGATTTGGACTCATAAGAAATAAGTTGTTATCTGATTTCAGGTCAAATAATTTCATTACTTGAGAAACCATTTCCTTATGTTGTCCAGTTAAGACAACTCTCACTCGCAAATTACTAGTAGATTTTAGTTTTAAAATTAAAGGAGCAAATTTAATAGCTTCAGGTCTAGTTCCTAGTACAATAGTTATAAGAGGTACTGAATTCATCTTATTTTTGACTCCTTTAAAATAGATTTAATTTGAGAATTTATAATTATAGTTGCTTATCAATAATTAAAGACTTTGTTAATAATAGTTGTTATATTGTATACATTTTCTAAAGATAAATCCAGAAAAATTGGTAAAGAGAAGGAAGTATATTCATATAGTTCTGAATTAGGTAAATCCCAACTCTTTATTTTTTGATAAAATGGGTGTTTATGTAGCGCACTATAATGCAATTGAGGATTTACCCCTGAATTTCTAAGCTTCTTAATTAATTCAGAATATTCTCTTTTAGTTAAAAGTTTTACAGGTCGATAAATAGCTAAATGACCACTAGTTTTAGTATTTGCTAAAGGGAACAGAATATTTCCAATATCATCATTAAGATGATGTTGATAAAAATCCATTATTTCTCTTCTATATTTAACTATATTGTCCAACCTTTTTATTTGACTTAAACCTAAAGCAGCTGAGATATCAGACATTCTATAATTATAACCAATTGACTGAATTTCATATTGCCATTCTTCTCTATCCTTGTTATCAAATCTTCTGCTATCTCTCTCTATACCTTGAGAAGATATAAGATTAATCTTATTATAAAGTTCCTCATTATTTGTAGTAATACAACCTCCTTCTCCGGTAGTAATTATTTTTACAGGATGAAAACTAAAAACTGAAATATCACTGTATTTGCAACTTCCAACTTTCTCATCAATATTTTGGGCTCCTAGTGCATGGGATGCATCTTCAACTAAGAATATTTTATATCTTTTTGTAAGCTCATATACTTCTTTAATTAATGCTGGATTTCCTGCTAAATGAACAATGGTAATTATTTTAGGTAGCCTGCCAGAAAGCTCAGCTAATTGAAGTTTTTCCTTTAAATGATCAACACATAGATTACCTGTTTCTAAAGAAATATCTATAAAATCAATCTCAGCACCCAATGCTAAAGCTTGTGAGGCTGTAGCACTAAAGGTTGTTGAGACTGTCCATAATATATCATCGGGCATCAATCCTAATGCTTGATATGCACAATGCAGTGCTGCCGTTCCCGAAGATAAACATTTTACAAACCTAGCATTAACTTTAGATCCAATTTGATACTCAAATTCACTAACTAAAGGTCCTTGAGTAATATATTGTGATCTTAAAGCTTTAACAACAGCATCAATATCTTCTTCCTCTATTTTATGGCATCCGTAATTAAACATTTTATTTAAAACTTACTGATATTTACAACATAGCACAAATCTTAATCAATTAATCGTCCATAAGGATTCCCAATGCTCTAGAAACTTGAAGAGAAAGTAAAAAAGTTTATTTTATTTATAAGGAAGAAGTTATCAATCTATTAGAATTATTAGTTACGTAACATAAACTATCATTCAAGTTCTATAAAGAATAGCTGGATTTATATATTTTAGATAAGCAATCTAAAAGTATCTAAAGTTATTATAGATGAAAAAGCTAGGCCAAAGGCAAAAAAGCTTTTATATTTATTAGTAAGTCTGAGAAAATCTAAGCATGTTAAACAAGGAAAGATGGGATCATGCTAAAAGGATAATTCCAGGAGGAAACTCACTTATATCAAAAAGGCCAGAATTACATTCTCCAGTTGATTGGCCAACATATTACAACAAAGCAAAAGGCTGTTATGTATGGGATCTGCAAGGGAACAAATACTTAGACATGTCAATTATGGGAATAGGTCCCAATACCTTAGGTTATGCAAATGACACTATTGATTCAGAGGTGATAAAGGCAGTAAGAAATGGGAATATGTCTACTTTAAATTGTTTAGAGGAAATACAACTTGCAGAAAAACTTATCGAAATTCACAAGTGGGCAGATATGGTCAAATTTGCGAGAAGTGGAGGTGAGGCTAATGCAATATCAATTAGGATAGCAAGAGCGGCAACTGGAAAAGATAAAATACTTTTTTGTGGATATCATGGCTGGCATGATTGGTATCTTTCGGCAGAACTAAACAAAAATAGCCTTAATGATCACTTATTTGAAAAAACCGGAATAGCAGGGGTGCCTTCAGGACTACAAAATACAAATATTCCTTTCAAGTGGAATGATTTAGAGGATTTCAAAAATAAATTATTACTTTATGAAGACGACATCGCTGCAGTAAAAATGGAAGTTACTAGAAATATACTTCCAGATAAAGGTTTTCTAGAAAGTATAAGAAATTTATGTTCTCAAAAAAATATAGTCCTAATCTTTGATGAATGTACTTCAGGTTTTCGACAAACATTTGGTGGTCTTCATCTTAAGTATCAGGTAAATCCAGATATCGCAGTTTTCGGGAAAGCACTTGGTAATGGTTATGCAATTACAGCTGTTATAGGAATAGAAGCAATAATGAAAGAAGCAAGTAAAAGTTTTATAAGTAGTACATTTTGGTCTGAAAGAATTGGTTTTGTAGCGGGCATTGCCACGCTTAATGAAATGGAGAAGATAAAAAGTTGGGAGATTATTACTTCAATAGGTTCAAAAGTTCAGGATCAATGGATGGAAATTTCATCATCTTTTGGGGTACCCATATCAGTTGGAGTACTGCCATCAATAGCAAACTTCAACTTCAAAAGTGAAAGATATCTTGAATATAAAAGCTACTTAAGCTTAGAATTATTAAAAGCTAAAATACTTGGTGGTAACTTGTTTTTTGCAAGTACTGCACATAAATCAATAGATATGACAGATTATTTTAAGATATTTGAGAGAGTAATAAAAGATATTTCTCTCAGAGAAAAAGATTTAATTGGTCAATTAGTCCCTGATGAAAAAATTGTTGAAACTTCATTTCAAAGACTTAACTAATTATTAATAATAGAAATAGTTAGTGCTTACTTAGAAAATTCATTTTAATATAAAATCTAAAATAAAGATTATAATTTTATTTCCATATGATATCCTGCATTTCAAGTGGTGTTCCAGCTTCTATATCTCTAGAAGCAATTTTACCTATTATCTTGTCATAGAAATGAGGTTCAAGTCCATTTGCAGGTCTGATACATTTTATTGATTTTGCAGTGATTATTTGACCTTTATTTATATCATTAATTGAATAAATAGATCTACGATATTTGTATCCTGTCTCCTCACTTTTAGTAGGTCCATAAATGCATTTTCCGATCGCAGAATTTAAAGAATTAAGTGTTGATACAAGTTGACTAAATTCTTCAGGTTCTAATGAAAATTTTGAGTCTAAAGCATCATCATTTCTATCAAGTGTTATATGCTTCTCGAAAATTTTAGCCCCAGCTCCTAAAGCTAAAATTGGAACTTCTATTCCAAGAGTATGATCTGAAAGGCCTATAAAGCATTCATATCTTGAAACCATATCCATTATTGTAGCAATATTTATATCTTCCAAGGGTGCAGGATATGAAGCAGTACATTTGAATAGAGTTAGAAAATCTTTTTTTGATTCCAAATGTTCACTATAAATTGCATTTATTTCTTTTTCTGAAGCCATCCCAACTGATACATATAAATAGTCAAACATCTTCCTAGCATGTCTGATAAGGTTTATATCATTAGCTTCAGATGAAGCAATTTTAATTCTTTTACAGTCAATTGATTTTAAGAAAACCAAAGAATCAAAATCAAATGCAGAACAAATAAAATCTACGTTATTATCATCACATATATTCTTTATCCTTATCTGCCATTCATTAGGCATTGATCCCTCAGTAAAAATGTCATATAAAGTCCTGCCTGCCCATAAAGAAGAAGAACACAAAAACTCAGGTCTATTAGAATTAATTGTCATGCTATCAGGAGTATATGCCTGAGTTTTTATAGCTGATACACCAGTTTGAATAGCCGCTTCTACAAGCTTTCTTGCGTGGTCCCAATCCTGTTTATGATTAGCTGAAATTTCTGCGATTATATATGGATCAATACATTTCATTTGTAAGCGATTAAATTGATATAACCAGTTGTAATAATATAGTACATAATTGCAATGAACTGAAGGATCTAACTTCCAGCTGTAATAAAAGGGTTATTTAATAGAATTTCCTTATAATATTTCTTATCAACATATTTACTAATTACTGAAAAAGGAGAAGGGTTATTAAAAATAAGACTACGTGATTCCATAAAAGCCGATGACTCTAAGATATCATCCCAATTTGATATAAGTGAAGTAATTAAATAATTATCAATTTGATCTTTCTTAACAAGTAGCCCAGCACTTCTTAATTTATCAAGAAGGGTATAAAATGGATAAAATTTAGATTTTTGGATAGAGAAATCTATAGTATCTTGAATTATTAAAAAAGGAATATTGTTATAAATGAGATAGAAGAAATAAGTACTATAAATAGACTCTAATATAGTAAAATTAAAGTGAATATCTGAATTGGAAGAGCTTATAAAATGACAATTTTTAATCAGGCATTCTGGATGAGATTTATAAAATAAGTTTAGAGATTTAGATTTAGTATTGACATAAATTTGATTTAATAAATCTAATGTAGTATTCTCAGCACCATATATAAGTATATTTTTATTTATATTCAAATTTTCAGAGTCATACATAATATCGTTTTTTATGTTTTTAATATAATATAATGGTGAAATATTATTATTTGAAGGAGATAGGCCCCAGCCTAAAAATAAATTTGAATCATCAAATTCGATCTTATGCAATATAGAATTCACCATAAAATAAGATCCTCCATGTTGTATATAGATTTTGTTCAATTTATTAGATGAGTGAGAAGAATAAAAAATAAGCTCTGGATTATAAATTAAAGAGTAAATATTACCAATATATGTAATGTTTTTATTTCTAAGATCGAAAGAGAAATCATAATATTTCTTTGAAGATTCTAAATATTCCTTAGGGAATATTGATAATAGGTAATTTGCAAAACTTTTAGGCCAATTATACTTGCATACAAGTAATTTAGATATTTGTTTCCTTAATTTTTTATTCTTCCCTAAAGAAAAACAAACAACTTGCTTATATGAAGTAAATCTATGGCATTGAGGACTACTATTGTTAACAATATAATGACGAAATGTATTAGATGTTGCTGGATAATTATGATGAATATTCTGAGTGAATTTAAAAACAAGATAATTGATTGCCTTATAAATACTATTGAAATAAGCTAAGGCATTTATTATTTTTTGCCCTTTCCTTGACTTGGTGTATAGTTTGAGATAAATAAAATGACGAATAATCATAAATAAATATTTTTCTTCAATGACAGCTGGTAATAAATTTAATTCAAAAAAGCATTTTTTAAGTTCACTTGTTTTCTTTAAAAGTTCCTGATCATTAGGTAAATTTTCTAAAGATATTGGTTGTTTATTGATAATCATAAAAGCAAATAACTATTTTTTTATTTTTTATAAGTCCTATTATAATATTTTAGGCCTGAATTTAAACATATTGAACTTGTTGCAATCTTAATAAGTTGATAAATTGAAGGCAATATGAGAATAAGGGAAGGGTAATTTGAACAACCATCAAAAATAAATATTGCTCCAAAATAAATCAGAATAAATAATAAAACGATAGAAGAAGCTAAGGCATAATACCTTGGATAAAAAACTTCAAAAATATATTCACAAAACCCAAATCTTCCAATAAAAAGATAGGAAATTATATACATTAATGAAGTGATTACTTTAGTATAAAAAGGAAAATTGGATTGATAAAAAACTAATATTATTGCAAGTAATAATGCAGGGGAGAAAAATATAGCGTTGTTTATAAATAATTTGCGATTAGAAGATATAAAGTAGGATCCTGAGTTATACTTAGAAATTAAAGCAGTATACTTTGGGCCATATACAATATTAGGTATATTAACAACATTTGATAAGGATTCTAAGCTTTTCATAGAAATCAAAAGCGAAGGACAAAAGGAGGCCACTAAAAAAGATATAGTAAATTTTATGAACTTGGGATATGAATTATTAAAAGATGCCGCAATTTTTTGGTTCCGGTTAAACTTATTAATTGAATTATTATTGTGTTTATAAGTTTCATACACCAATGTTACATAACGGAACAAGGTATAGAACAAAGCTATAATTATCACTGAATAATAAATATTAATATTTGATGTAAAGTTAAAGTCAGATATTTTATTTAATATCAATAATATATTTAAAGGTATAAACAAAATTGGTTTACCGAGGAAAACCATAGCTGCGTAAGTCCTATTTTCACTTAGTAATAAATGTGCACTAAGTTCTGATAAAAGAAAAAAGAATCCCAAGAAAAAATTAAACCAGAATCCAATTGCTGGATAAAATACGGATGAGATACTAATCAAAATTATAAAGATAAAAAGGGAAAGTAAATAATTTTTAGTTGTAATACTTCGCCCTGTATAGCGGATAATCTGAGAGGTAAGAAATATATTAGAAATAGAAGATGCAAACTCAGCGATTATTATTGATAAGACAAGATTAAACTTGATAGTTAAGTCTGTTAGACCAATAAGATAGTAAAATATTATTGGTCCTGATAATGATAATCCCCTCAATGCAAGGTATGTTAAATTCTCATTCTGAAGATTTTTATCAATAATTTTCCTTAAATACATATATTTAGTTTATACAGTGGCTCTAGTTTTAAGAATAAAGAAATTTATTATTTTTCTTAAAAAAATAGTTAGTATATAAATTACTATTTCTAATCGGGTTAGTAGTTTATATATAAAAATTCTATCAGTTTTAGTAATATTATTTTCATGTAATCGTCTGTAAGTGACTGGAGTAGGTAATCTAATTAATCCATTATTAGTTGACGATATACACAAAGCCAGCCATTTATCGTGTTCAGTAACTACCTTAGGGAAAGGCATAGCAATTTTAAGAACATTTCTTTTAAATGCCATACAACATCCATAGTAAGGCTTTGTCTTTGCTGAGATTATTTGATTAATAAAAACATCAAAAATAGACTCTTGATAGTTAGTATTAACATTGATAATATTTTTATTTTTAATAATTAGAGAATCCCTAAAGGCTGTAAAGCTTCCAATAATTCCAGCAGCTTTTCTTTTTTCTAAACAAGACAACATTAATTGAAGTCTATCAACCGGCCAGATATCGTCTTGGTCTGACAATATTAGGATTTCACCCTTACTAAGATTTATAGCTTTTTCAAAACTACCATTATGTCCGAGATTCCTATTATTAAAAAAAAGTTTAAAGTGGTAAATATCTCTCAATGAATTTAATATAGAGCATGTATTGTCTGTCGAGTAATCATCTAGAATTACAACTTCAAATTCATATAAACTATTTGTATACTCAATAGATTTATAAATAGATTCTAATTGCTCCTTAATAAATTTACTACCATTATATGTTGCAATAATTATAGAAGCTATTATTTTATCTTCTTTCATATCCATGAAATTGATTTAGCTTTATTAGACGCCAAAAAACAACCAAGACATAAATATACTGCAGCTATTTGAGAACTTCCTCCTGGGTTAAATAGACCTCCTATAATATATGGAACTGTAAAGCCATACATTAAAGATATTCTGCTGTGATCTTTAAGCAATACTCTTCTCATACAAGTTGAGAAAACGGAGTTTATCACGTTATATATAGCTTTAAAGTAAATTAAAAATGGGAAGATGACAAAGATTCCCATTTTATGAATAAGTGACAAATACATTAGCTCTGCACCATAAGGTACACCCCCTCTGCCAGGGAAAACGAAACCAGAACCAAAGCCGTGACCAAAAAGTTTTAGATCATTTAAAATTAATCCTACCATTTCGACTCTGACATCAAATTGCGTCTCTTGAGTGGAAAATTTTATTAGAACCTCTGGTTTTAAAATAAAAAAGTATAGAATTATAAAGTAAGGGATGGAGAATAAAAGAATTGTTTTAAAGGATGGCCTTGATATTAATTGAGTTAAAGCAAAAACACAAAATGATGCAAAAAGTATTATGTTAGTTACAGACTGATATGAATATAAAATCAATAGATATATACATATGAATAGAATATCTAATTTAGAAATGGGGACATTTTTATTAGTTAAGGAAAATGTTTTTAAACAAGCTACAGGAAAAACAAAATAATTAAAGGATGAATATATTCCTGCACGATGCAATTGAGTAATTGGAAGTAT
>CETG01065619.1_pt1 | contig 9967 bp, 11 predicted proteins | sample 361471 | NCBI WGS metagenome assembly CETG01 (sample SAMEA2622696, study PRJEB7988) | marine metagenome | isolation source: saline water (ENVO:00002010), including | reverse complement strand
AAGTAGAGCAATCTACAGTCAAGCTTTCCATTTTTTAATATATATCGTCGTTTTGTCCTAAGTCCTATTTGCTTTGGGAGACTATTATTCATACAAAATATATAAGCGTCATGTCCAGCGCATTCATTCTTTAGACGATCTCCAATTTTTCTATACAGCCCCTCTAAAGATCTAGTTTGGCTCATACGATGTCCATGCGGAGGATTCATTATTATAGTACCATTGTCAGAATATGTTTTAAAATCTCCTATATCTAGAGTATTTAATTTTACTGAATTGGCTTGGTTTATTCTCTCTAAACTCTTCCTAAGCAACTCAATATTACTTTCTGTGTTATCTGACCCATATATATCAATAGGTTTAGTTAGGAGCATCTTATCCAAAGATTGAGTTCGCATATCTAGAAAAAGTTGCGAATTAAAGTTTTTCCACTTTTGAAATGCATACTTACTTCTATTTATTCTAGGAGGGATATTTAAAGCATACATTAAAGCTTCAATAATAATAGTTCCAGAACCACACATAGGATCATAAAACGGTGAGTTTCTATCCCAGTCTGATAACAGAACCAATCCTGCAGCCAAAGATTGATTCAAGGAAGCTCTATGCACTTTTCCTCTATAGCCTCTAATATATAAAGGAGCTCCACTTGTATTCAAATACACAATAACATTGTTATTTTTAATATTAAAAAATAAAGAGTATGTTGGATTCTCTTTATCTATTGATGGCCTAGCTCCCTTTTCCATTCTAATTCTATCAACAATGGAATCTTTAATTTTTAACGTTAAATAATTAGATTTTGCAAAAAGTTTAGAATTAATTCTAGTCTTAATAGAAAAAGTTTCAGAGGGAAGTATGATTTTATGCCAAGGGTAAGATTTAACTTTATCGTATAAATCGTTAGATTTAGTGAGTGAAAAGCGAGTTATTTCCTGCAAGACAAACATTGAGGATCTAGTCTCAAGATTTAATCTAAACACATCTTTTTCATCTCCTTTGAGATGAACGCCCCCTAAATCTATTTTAGATGGTTTGTCTAAAATTTCTTTTATTTCTTTTGCAAGAGATTCTTCTAAGCCTCTAGGACAGGTAATAAATAATTTATCTGTTAAAATCATTCTTTATACTATCATATACTTTAACAGGCTTTTGAATATCAAAATCAAAGCAAACAGCAACAACCAATGAGCGACAAATAACATTTTGCTCTTTATCAAATATTACAGACTCTATTTCAAAACTAGTATTTCCAATTTTTATTATTTTTTGACCAACTGTAAGTACGGATGGGTGCTTCAATTGTAAATAGTAATCTATCTGCAAAGATGCCATAATAATAGATTTTCCCGTATTGCTCCCAGGTATGCCCCACCTTTTAAACAACTCAACTCTTGCTGTTTCAATATAAGTTGCATACACTGCATTGTTTACATGTTGAAAAGCATCTAAGTCTCTCCACCTAGTAGTGATTTCACAAAGCAGTGTATAATCACTAATTTTATATTTTTTTTTCATCTTTTATAAACCTATTCCTGTAAAATGAAAACTTTTCATTTATTGCAATTTCATCTAATTCATACTCATTAGCATCAAATTTAAACTTATTTTTAAAAAATTTAGTAGACTTTCTATTTGGACTATTATTTAATATGATATCTTTTTGCAATTGACAAGATAACAGTTCAGAAACTTCTTTTGGATTTTTTATTAGATCAGAGTATTGTACATCAATAATTTTATTACGAATACTATCTCTATCCTTGGATGCTTTAGTTATCATCCTATGATACAAGTCTACAATAAAATCACCAACATCTTTTTTACTAACATCTTTGAAGAATAATTCCCAAGCACTATAAATCATTGGACAATAAGAAGAAATAGCATTAAATGGATTTCTATGAATCCATACAATTCTTGCATCTGGAAATACTTTAGATATGTCATCTAAAAACATTAAATGATCAGGGCATTTTAGCGCAAATGAACTAGATTGACTTGTAGATAATATAAATTCTTTATATATATTTAGAAGTGCAGAAGTATCCATCTTAAGTAAAAATTCTTCTAATTTCATGAGTTTTAATTGTATAACATAATTATAGCATAAAAATAAATTTTTCTGAAAATGCCAGCATTCCTCGTATGTATCTAAATCCACAGTATGCATAGATTGTATAGAGGGAATAAAATATCGATATAGGTAAAAGCCTAAATATGATTTTAGCCTTCTAAACTTTCTATCGATATATCTATTTCTTGAAACCCTAGAAGGGCAAGAAAGCTTCCAATATGGAATCCCTGTATAAGAAAAATTATTGATAATAAGATTATGTAAATTAGTTGTACCACTCCTAGGTAGCCCGACAACAATAACTGGAGATTCTAAACTTTTTTCACTCTTTCCATTTTTTGTCAAAAAACGACTACCCTCTTTGAGTGATTGATAAGACATGATTGAATGTAGACGACGACCGAGTGGACTGAAAAGTTCTGAGTTTAGATGATTCACATAGTCATCAAATATTTCAATAATTTTTTGAGATGAGTTAAATCCTAAGGCATTCATTTTTTCTAAACTCTTATCCTTGAATTTACTTTTATTTACAAATTTATAGGGACTATGCTCAAGGATTGAGTTCAAAAATCTTAAATCTATTCTTGAATAAGGCAACTTATTTTGCTTTTATTGATAAGGTTAGAGTGAATCTAGCAACTACTTCTTCTGAAATACTTGGTACCGTAGCTATAACAGCTACAGGAAAATTAATTCTTTTTTTTGTTTCAATGGTTTCTTTAATCTTCTCTTTGATTTCTATACCTGAAGAGCAAGTAAAAACTACATCCCCCATAGCTCTTTTATTAAAATCAGCATGAAAATCTTTAAAAATAATAGATATATTCTCTTTATATCTGTTTAGATGATGGAATGCAAAGTATCCAGATGTAATATCAGCACCAATAGCCAAAGCCCCTAAATACATAGAACCTAAATGATTTTTTGTTCTTCTCCGCAACTTTATTTTAAACTTAACAGAAGATTCATTTAATAAAATTATTTGGGGCCTACACGAAAATAATAATGGAATTTTCCAGAATGATATAATGCGTAAATAAAGATTTAATTTTTGTAACGTTGATAACAAATATATCTACTCAATTTTTGTATATCCCTAATTTATTAAATTTTTACATAATAATTTATGGCAAATAGGTTTGTATATTAAATTTCTTTAATTTAGCAGGCTCTTTGCCTTCGTTTAAGTCTATCTTCTGCATATTAGAAACCATATATGAATTTACATACATTTGCTCCTTACCATATCCTACAACATTATAAGAATCTACTTTTAAGGCTTCTTCCTCATCTACCATTAAAACTTTATGATAATGATCAACCCCACAGTGCAATGGACAGGCATACTTTACATTTTTTTGAATTTTAACATTATATACTTTTCCATCTTCAGTAGCTAATTCATAATATTTAGGACCTGTAATTTCCGAATATTTCCCAACACCAAAAGCTATTAAAACAGTCATTATTATTTCTTTTGTAATAATCATCTTAACCTCCTTTATGAATTAGCAAAATATTTATATGCATATAAATATTGTTGAGTTGATAAATAGCAAAAATCACCAAGATAATGCGAGATTTTTTCACAATCTTTGAAATCCTCATCATGAATCAATTTAAACTCGATATATAGTTTTCCTTCACTCTCTCCTATGCGTTTAAATTGATATTTCCCTACGCCACATTTAGTCTGGATCACCATCAATGGCTTATCTTTACAAAGAGCAGAAATACAACCTGTAGTCGATAAAGCAAAGTTTTCCTGTAGATTTTTTGCTTTTTGATTATTTAAGTTATTTGTGTTCATTTTATAGCTCCTTTTATTTTGCCTACATAATTTTATGGCATACAAAAAGAATAAAATGTGATTAGAATCATTATTTTTCTACTATGTGATGTAGGTCATATTTTTAACTATTTATTTAATTATGTGATTTGCATCTAATTAAAAAAACAAAAAGAGTTTTAGCTTCCTTTAAGCATTTAAAAGGAATAGAAAAATGTCAAAAGAAAAATCAAAAGACTTATCAGCGGTTGCATGGCTCAACCTTGTATTGGGGATATATAACATATACTTATTTTCTATAGGAAATTTAATGTTCAATCTTGTTATAGGGACATTAAATGTTGGAGTGTGGGCTTTTTTTAGAAAGCCAGAAACTATATTGCTATTTAGTAGAAAAAAATCTAATAAAAAATAAAATTAAGGCTTTAAATACTTCTTTAAGGCCTCTTCTCTTTCCTTTGTATCTAGCGTCTTAATATATTCTTTGAATTCTATATTTAGTCCTGATAAAAGATCTATTTCAAATCCTTGATTAATTGATTTTTTTGCTGCACCTATTGATACTTTAGAATTTTTGGATATCAAATTGAGCAATTCCATAGATACCGATTGAATATTAGTTTTATCTACTATTTTATCTACTAAACCAATAGAAAAAGCCTCTTTAGCATCTATTCTTTTTCCTGTATAAATCATTTTTTTTGCTTTACTAATCCCCACTATCCTTGGAAGTAATTGAGTTCCTCCAGCCCCTGGGATAATTCCTATTGTAACTTCAGGTAAAGCAAAAAAAGCATCTTCGGTGCAATATCTAAAATCACACGATAATGCAAACTCTAAACCACCGCCAAGACAAGCTCCCTGAATCAATGAAATTGTAGGGAAAGGAAGGTTGTATATATTGAAAAATAATGTTTTTATTGCATAAAGGGTGTCAATAGTTTCTTCATTTGACATCGTTGCTCTTTCTTTTAAATCTGCACCTGCACAAAAATTATCTAATGCTGTAGAAAAAATAATCCCTCTAGTTTTTTTTTGACTTGCAATTTCACCTATTAACATGGACAACTCTGAAGTGAATTCTGCAGATAATGCATTGACAGGCTTATTCTCTAAAGTGATTATAAATATATTATTATTTTCTTTAAGATTTATCATTTTCTAATTATGTGTTGACCATCTAAGCTATAGAGGTAATCATTAAACGTTTCAGGGACATCTAATTCTAACAACAATAGTAATTGCCCATGAGTTTTACCTTGTGCATCATGGAGCAAGCTATCACTACCGCCTCCTTCTAAACTACCTTTAACTATGAAATTTAATGCTAATAAGTTAGGAAGCTCATACCTCAAGACTTCTTCTTTTGCCACTCCAGATAAATGTTTTTTAACCATATCAGATGTAATATTTTCAACAGCCCAGTCATACACTTCTTTATATTCAAAAACTATGCCAATATTAGAACTATCTCCTTTATCTCCAGATCTAGTACAAGCAATATCCATTAATCTTATCTTCATTAGTACACCTTAACCTTTGTTTTAACCATAGATTTATCTATAAGTGTAGGCCAGTACGAAATAACTTCTTGAACCTTTGGTCGACCACCAGAAAAACCAGTGATTCCTGGAGGACCATTTGTTATAAGAGGAGCTAATTCCTTTGAAAATTTTTCAATTTTATTACGTGATTTATCTTTTACTGAAATTGAAACAGTTAATTCACTAGGATTGTCATCTACTTTAAGAGAAGAGCCTAAACATGAATTATATCCAACTAAATCAACTTTATGTTCATCAAATTGAATTCCTTTGCTCTTTAATCTATCTAATATTATCCCTGAAATTTTTTCTGCTTTTTCAATTGCATATGGTGCTGTCACAGTAAGTTTTCCATTGGCTTTATATCCTGATATATAATTGATGGCAACTTTAAATGTATTGGTTGGTTTTTCTCCTACCACATTATCCACTGAAACTATTCCATTTTTATTATCTGTTAATTTTATTGATGTAAAATCTACAGTTACATCTGGTGAAAGATATCTTTTAGGGTCTCCCATTTCATACAACAACTGTTCTGTTACTGTTAGCTTATTAACTAATCCACCCGTGTTACTATTCTTGGATACATCAAAAAGTCCATTTTCACTTATTGAAACAATTGGATAGCCTATATTGGTAAAACTATCTATTTCCCACCATCTACTATGATTTCCACCGGTACATTGAGCTCCACATTCTACAATATGACCGGCTACTGTAGCAGCCGCAAGTTTATGATAATGACTTTTATCCCATCCAAACTCATGGATACATGGTCCCACTACAAGCCCAGGATCTGTGATCCTACCGCCCAATACTATATTAGGATTTTCTTTCAATGCATCAGCAACAACAAAACTATCTATGTATATATTCGCAGAACATATAGAGTCTTTTATTTGATTAATTGAATTACCATTATCTAGATTATCAAAGCTTATACCCGATTCAATATATTCATTAATATGATCTATAATATTATCACCTTCTACTACAGCTATTTTCATTTTCCCTGAAGTTCGCTGTTTAATCTCTTCTGCACATTTATAGGGATTAACTCCACCTGCATTTGTAATGATTTTAATATTTTTCTCAAGTATAGAGGCCATTTCTCCTTCAATAAAATCTACAAAGTCATAAGCATACCCCCTATTAGGGTTTTTGTTGAATTGTTTCTGCATTATGGCCATTGTCACCTCAGCTAGATAATCTAATGTTAAGTAGTCTATCTTAGCATTATTTACAAGCTCTATAGGAGCATTTACAGAATCGCCCCAAAACCCTTGTCCGTTTGCAATTTTAATTATTTTACTCATTGCTATACCTGAAGTGCTCCATAACTTGCACTTTTAATTTCTCCTTCATTTTTAACAACTTCAAGAGATTCAATTATAATTTTCCTTGTATCCGTAGGAGATATAATTTCATCTATCCACAATCTTGCAGCTGCATATCTAGGATTTGATTGTTTTGAATATCTATCTTTAATTTCATTAAATATTTTTTCTTTAGTCTCATCTGAAACATTATTCATCTTTGACAATTTAATAGTTGAAAGAGTTTTTGCTGCCTGTTCTCCACCCATTACTGCAATTTTAGCAGAGGGCCATGCATATAAAAACCTTGGATTGTAAGCCCTTCCAGACATCGCATAATTACCAGCTCCATAGCTCCCTCCAAGTATAATTGAAATTTTAGGTACAGTGCTATTAGAAATTACATTAACTAATTTAGCACCATCTTTGGCTATCCCTCCCCATTCAGCATCTTTACCAACCATAAAACCATTAACATCATGCAAGAAAAGTAAAGGAATTTTATCTTGATTACAATTCATCACAAACCTTGCAGCTTTATCAGCTGAATCAGAGTATATAACGCCACCCATTTGTATCTCATTTAATTTAGTTTTTGCATTAATTTTTTGATTAGCAATAATTCCAATATTATAACCTCCAATTTTAGCAGTCCCACACAAAATTGTTTTTCCATAATCTTTTTTATATTCAACGAACTCACTATTATCAATAATTCTAGCTAGCACCTCTCTCATATCATACGTAGATGGAGAATCTGGATTAAATATGCTTAACATATCATTTGAATCAAATTTAGGATCAATGGAAGTTGTTTTTTGTATACATCCTTTTTGATTATCATTAATGTGTTTTAGGATTGTTTTAATTCGATCTAAGCCAGCAATATCATTTTCTTCATTATAATCAGCTGTTCCACTAATTGCACTATGAGTTTCTGCGCCCCCTAAAGTCTCAGAATCTATATTTTGGCCTATAGCAGCTTTTACTAATGCTGGGCCAGCTAAAAACATATTGCCACCTTTAACAATTATGTACTTATCACACATCACGGGAAGGTACGCTCCACCAGCTACGCAAGGCCCCATAACGCAAGCTATTTGCGTTATTCCTCTTGCTGATATCCTAGCGTTGTTATAGAAAATTTTTCCGAAGTGTCCCTCATCAGGGAAAACCTGGTCTTGTAATGGTAAGAAAACTCCAGCTGAATCTACAAGGTATATTATAGGCAAATTATTCTCCATCGCAATTTGCTGAGCTCTAAGAGTTTTCTTTAATGTAACTTCAAAATAGGCTCCAGCTTTAACGGTTGCATCATTGGCGATTAACATGCATTTTTTTCCAGCAACATCACCTGTACCAACAATTACTCCAGCTGAATTAATTTTTCCATATTCAGTATACATATCATAAGCGGCAAATTTCCCAATTTCATTGAAAAAAGAATTCTCATCCAACAAATAATTAATTCTTTCTCTAGCTGTCATTTTACCTTTAGAGTGCTGTTTCTCTATAGCTATTTCACCGCCACATTTGTCAATTTCTTGTTTCTCTTTATTGATTGCATCAATAAGCCTAAGGAAACTATCCTTATTATCTTTAATATTTATCCTAGACCATGTTGCTTTATCTGTACCTATTATATCATTACTCATCTTTTTTCCATGAACCGATTTTATCATATTTAAATTTACGTTGTTCAATTAACGCAGAAACAGAGTACTCAGATAGGTTGTTTATATTGCTAATAATTGAATTTTTTAAGTTGTCAGCAGATGCATCATAATCCCTATGTGCTCCACCCAGAGGTTCTTTTATAATTTCATCAGCTATACCCATTTCATGTAAATCAATTGAAGTAACTTTCATTGAATCAGCTGCCTCTCTAGACATCGAAGCATCCCTATATAAAATTGAAGCGCATCCCTCTGGAGAGATTACAGAATACCAAGTATTTTCCATGCATAAGATTCTATCTGCTAGACCTAAGGCTAATGCCCCACCAGAAGCTCCTTCTCCAATAACTATAGATATTATAGGAACTTTTAATCTAGACATCTCAAACAAGTTCCTTGCTATAGCTTCTGCTTGTCCTCTTTCCTCGGCTTCAATGCCGGGATATGCTCCTGGGGTGTCAATTAAAGTAATTATAGGCAAATTGTACTTCTCTGCTATTTTCATAACTCTTAAAGCTTTCCTGTATCCTTCTGGTTGTGGCATTCCAAAATTCCTATACATCTTATCTTTTGTATTACGTCCTTTCTCTTGTCCGATAATTACCACTTTCAAACTATTAATTTTCGCAATACCTGCTAAGATGGAAACATCATCACCAAAAGCTCTATCTCCATGAAGCTCAAACCAATAATTTGTTATTTTGTTAATATAATCGATAGAGTGAGGCCTATCAGGATGTCTTGCTAATTGAACTTTTTGCCATCTAGTTAAATTAGAATATATTCTAATGGACTCTTCGTTAAGTTCTTTTTTTAGATCACTTAATTTTAATGAGACATCAACTCCAGTTTTATGGGATGTAAGTTCTAATTCATTAATTCTTAATTGAATTTCACTAAGAGGTTTCTCAAAATCATATAAATATTTAGTTTTCATTTTAATAATAGACTTTTAAAAATAATTTCAATATCTAAAAAAATAGAATAATTTTCCAAATAATAAAAATCATACTTCTTATTTTCTTCAAAAACATTATTGTTTAGCTTATATATTCCCATAATACCTGGTCTTAAAATAACTTGATCGTCATATTCTTCAGAAGAAATTATTTTACTTCCAACAAATGAAATATCTCCTCTTAGAATATACCAGAGATAAGATAGCTTACGTATAGTTTGGAAGGATGAATTATATTCTTTTATATTAATTTTCTTATTCTTTATTGTATGAACTGATACAGTTTTAAATCTAGAAAATATATAAATAAGGTGTACTGGGAATGTTAAGCATATAAAAACACTTGAGAAGAAAATATCAAATAGCCTTTTTATGATTTTATTTTTTCTATCAAAATAAGGTAAATCCATTTCTATTAATGATAAATCTTCAACAAACTCTACAGAGCCTTTCCCAATCAATATATTGCTATCTTTTGGTATGATTTTAAGACTTATTGATTTTCCTGCCAAGTTAGATAGTATGCTAAATAATTTTAATTTATTAATATCATCTTCATCTACTATCAACTCATCAATGTTCTTTTCATAAATCACATCAG
>CETG01158398.1_pt1 | contig 9988 bp, 11 predicted proteins | sample 361471 | NCBI WGS metagenome assembly CETG01 (sample SAMEA2622696, study PRJEB7988) | marine metagenome | isolation source: saline water (ENVO:00002010), including | reverse complement strand
CGGGAAATCCTCGCCATGAAAGGCGGAACAAAGCACCTCATCCCGCTGGGATCTGTTTAACGACCTGGACGGGTGGCTGCTCTGCTGGCGTGCCCCGGAATCGATGAATAAAGCCTGAGCATAAAGACGGGCAGGACCCTGGCGGGGCCGCTCGATCGGAGGCGCTAATGAGTTCGATGAAGTCACAGAAGCCGGTGACTGTTCTTGATTTTCAGCGGATGAAGCGAGAACAGCGCAAGATCACCATGTTAACCGCCTATGACGCGACCTTTGCGCGCCTGCTGGACAGTGCCGGGACCGACGTTCTGCTGGTGGGAGATTCACTCGGGATGGTTGTGCAGGGCAAGGCCAATACCCTGCAGGTCACCGTTGATCAGATGATCTATCACGGTGTAGCGGTCAGTTCCGCGGTTCAGCGTGCCCACGTGACCGTGGACATGCCGTTTATGAGCTATCACATCAGTGTTGAGGATGCTGTGCGTAATGCAGGGCGTCTGGTGACGGAGGGCGGGGCCCATTCGGTGAAGCTTGAGGGGGGGCGCGAACGCGCAGAGACAATTCGCGCCATTGTTGCCGCCCAGATCCCGGTCCTTGGTCATGTTGGCTTGACTCCTCAGTCCTTTCATACACAGGGAGGTTTTCGGGTTCAGGGGCGTGGCGATGAAGCGGCCGCTCAGGTCCTTGAGGACGCCCTCGCAGTGGAGGAGGCTGGAGCCTGGGGAGTTGTTCTCGAGGGGATCCCGGCGCCTCTGGCACAGCAGATCAGCCGGGAGTTGAAGGTGCCGACCATTGGTATCGGAGCCGGCAACGGGTGTGACGGTCAGGTCCTGGTGATCTACGACCTGCTCGGCATGGATGAAGACTTCCAGCCTCGGTTTGTACGCCGCTATGCAGAACTCGGCCGGACCATTCGTAAAGCGGTTGGAGGCTACATTGATGACGTTCGTAGTGGCTTCTTTCCGAGTGAGGAGCACTCCTTTGGCCCTTCGTCGGCCCGTCGTACAAAGAGCGCTGCGAGCGCTTCGCTTAGCTCCGAATACGGTCCCAAGGACACCAGCGCAGCTTGATCGGGCGTCGTGCATATCATTGATTCGGCCAGCTCGCTGCAGGAGCATTGCCGCGGCCATGCCCGGGATGGTCGCTCTATTGCCTTCGTCCCGACCATGGGTTTTCTCCACGACGGCCACCTCTCGCTGATTGAGGAAGGGCGCCGTCGCGCTGAGATTCTGGTGGTTTCGATCTTCGTGAATCCACTGCAGTTTGGGGAGGGTGAAGACCTCGACAGCTATCCCAGGGCTCTTGAGCGCGATGGTGAGCTGTGTCGGCAGGCCGGTGTGGATGTGCTGTTCGTACCGAACTCGGTCGAACTTTATCCAGGGGGCTTTCAGACCAAGGTGTCGGTGGCTGGCTTGGCTGCAGGCCTATGTGGTGCAGCTCGCCCAGGACACTTTGATGGTGTTTGTACGGTGGTTCTTAAGTTGCTCAATCTGGTCCATCCGGATCTGGCTATCTTTGGCAGCAAGGACTTTCAGCAGCTGCAAGTGATCCGGGCAATGGTTCGAGACCTGCATCTGGATCTGGAAGTTGTCGGCATGCCGATCGTGCGGGAGGAAGACGGTCTGGCGATGAGCTCAAGGAATGCGTACCTTTCGCCACCGGAGCGGGCGCAGTCGCTGGCACTGGTCGAGGCGCTCAGGCTTGCTGAGGCGATGGTTGAAGTGGGAGAACGCAACACGGAGTCACTTCGTGAAGCGGTTATCAGCCACATTCAGACTCGCGAACTCGCAGCTATTGACTATGTTGAGCTGGTTGATGCTGCCACTCTTGAGCCGTCGCCGGTTGTCTTTAGCGCACCGGTATTGCTAGCGCTGGCGGTTCGTTTTGGTTCCACCCGGCTGATTGATAATCGCGTGCTTGCGCCACGCTGAAGAATTCTTCTGAGGTGTTTTTGTCGGCTGAAGATGCGCTGATTCTTGGGGTCGCGGTGATCATCGTGATCAACCGCCTGTACGCCCACACAGGCTTACGTGGTATTCGTCAGGCCTACGCAGCGGTTCAAGTGATGAACCTGGCTGCCTGTCTGGTGTTGTTCTTCGCCAGGCTCGATGGCCTTGATGCCCGCCTCGACGCAGGCGTCCGACTCTTTCTTATTGCCTTTGTAACCTGGCATATAGCCAGGAATTACGTGGCCCACGCCCGGCGGACTCAAGCCCGCCAAGCGGTGGCTCGTGAGGCTCAGGCAGGCGGCGATTCAGAGGCTGAGGCGCCGCCACGAGAACCGCCACTGAGCTAGGGGCTATGCCAGGGAGATCACCTCTTTGTCGCCAGTTTTAGCTAGGCCTTCGTGCGCTCTGACGATGGCCAGTACCTCATCATCGTCGAGAACCCGATTGCTGGTTTTAGCGGTTTCAAAGATCGCTGAGATCAGCTCATCGCTGGCTTCAATCCCTCGATAGCGGAGCCAATACTCGACATTGCTGCGGCCTCCCATATGGCCTACTTCGATGACCTGATGAAGGCCGAATAGTCCGGCAGGCACACCCGAATAAACCTGGTCTGCGAGGTCATTATCGCCTTTCTTGATGGCCTTGATGATGGCTGCCGCGTGGACACCGGTACCGGTGCGAAAGGCGTCGGTACCAAAGACCGGGTAGTTGAAGGGCAGAGGTGTTGAGGTAGCTTGGGCGCCAAGCTCAGCGTATTCGCGGAGCGCCGACAGATCACCTTCGCAGTCGACGCCGAGCAGCTTCATGTTGACCAGAAGAAGGTCGATCTGGGTGTTTCCAACCCGCTCGCCTACGCCAAGGATCGTACCGTGAATGCGCTTGGCTCCGGCCTGCGCGGCAGCAATGGCATTGATTAGACCTAGGCCTCGATCGTTGTGGCCATGCCAATCAATGACCGTCTCAGGATGACCGAGCTCAACGACTTTGTTGCGAACCCATTGGACAATATTGCGTGCCCCACTGGGGGTAGCGTGGCCGACTGTATCGCAGATGCAGAGCCCTTGAGCTCCTTCACCGAGCACGACCTCAAACAACTTGCTCAGTGTCTCCGGGGTGGACCGAACCGTGTCTTCGGTGACGAAGGTGCAGGGCAGTCCCGCACTCACCGCCAGCTGTACTGCGTCGCGAGCCAGCTGAACCATTCGCTCCACTTCCCAGCCTTCTGCGAATTGCCGGATGGGCGACGAGCCGAGGAAGGCCATTACTTCAATGGGAACCCCTACTTGTTCAGAGATGGCGATGATCGGCTTGATGTCATTGGGGTGGGTTCGGGCGGCACAGGTCAGGTTGATGCGGAGCCGCTGATCTCTGGCGAACTTGGCCAGATGGGTAACGTCTGCGACGGCCCTGGGCCCGGCTCCAGGCAGGCCAATGTCGGTGTGTTGGATTCCGCAGCGATCCTGTAGTGCCAGGATCTTCTCCTTGTCTTCAATGCTGGGATCGGTTGCCGAAGGCGACTGGATTCCGTCGCGCAGGCTCTCGTCATAGAACTCAAGTCCACTCTTCCAGTCAGCCAGAGCGTCCTGATCGTCTTCATTCCAGTCGTGGATGACCTCTTCCATGGACATGGGCTGTGCTCCAGTAAAGGGTTCTTCTGCGACTATAGGGCTTCCACAATGACACTGATTCCTTGTCCACCGCCGATGCAGGCAGTGCCCAGGCCGTAGCGCCCGCCTCGTCTGCGCAGCTCATGAATGAGGTGGAGAGTGATGCGGGTCCCCGAGCAGGCCAGCGGATGACCGATGGAGATCGCACCGCCGTTGACGTTGGTACGGTCCCGATTCAGACCAAGCTCTTTCTCAACAGCGAGGTACTGGGGAGCGAAGGCCTCGTTCACTTCGACAAGGTCCATGTCTTCGACGCTCAGTCCCGAGTCGCTCAGGGCGATTCGACTGGCTGGTGCCGGGCCGATGCCCATGGTTGTCGGGTCACAACCGGCTACGCCCCAGGCAACCAGCCTGGCAATGGGCTTCAGGCCTCGTGCCGCGGCGGTCGCGCCGCGAGCGATGACCACAGCCGCTCCACCGTCGCAAATGCCCGAGGCGTTTCCTGCAGTCACCAAGCCGTCCTTCTTGAAGACTGGGCGCAGTCGAACCATCGCCTCCTTATCAATGTCGAGGCGGGGATGCTCGTCGGTGCTGAAGGGAATTTCTTCGCGGCGCTTCTTGATCATCACCGGGACAATCTCATCGTCGAAGTTGCCGGCTTTCAGTCCTGCGGCGTAGGCCGCGTGGCTTCGATACGCGAATTCGTCGCACTCTTCTCGGCTGATGTTGTATTGAGCGCCTAGTTTCTCAGCAGTCTCTGCCATCTTCAGGTCCGCGACGGGATCGTAGAGGCCGTCCCAAAGGGAGTCGGAGAGCTTGTCTTCCCGGCCAAACGGAACGCCCCAGCGGACGTTGCGGGCGACGAAGGGGGCTTGGGACATGTTCTCGGTACCGCCGGCGAGCACGAAGTCGGCCTGGCCGAGGAGAATCTGTTCGGCTCCGCTGACGATGCTCTGGAAGCCAGAACCACAGAGCCTATTGATGGTCAGGGCCGGGGCGCTGTTGGGAACTCCCGCCCGAAGACCCACATGCCGGGCCAGATAGATAGCGTCGGCGCTGGTCTGTTGAGCATTGCCAATGATGGTCTGATCGATGTCCTCGGGGTTGACCCCAGCTCGCTCGATGGCCGCCTTCGAGGCGACCACTGCCAGATCGGTAGCGGTGTGGTTCTTGAGGCTTCCGCCAAAGGAACCAAAGGGAGTGCGAACACCCGAGAGAAATACGACCTGCTCTGTATCGACCTTCATGATTCGTCCGTTGCTTGGTGTTGTGTCTTTTCAGGCACCCTACGGAGTCATCCATAGTGCGGTGCGGTCGCAGTCAATAGCACGAATCTTGAGGATTCGAAGGGACCTTTCTCGGGTCTTCGCTCTGTTCCGCAGACTGCGCTGCTCTTGCCGTGGGCCTCCCAGGGCGTATCCTGAGCGCGTTCAGTCTGCTCTGTAGAACTCAGTTTGGATTCCGCGCAGTGATTCGCATTAAGAAAGGTGACCGTGAGTTCACCGCGTCGCGCATGGAGATCGTTCGAGAGTTGATTCGACGCGGTTTACTTGGGGCCGAGGATTTAATTTCAGTTGATGATCGCCCTTTTCAGGCGGCTGGAGAGCTGTTCGAACTGGCCGAGCTGTTCCACCACGGTGGGGGACTCTCTGTGGATACCGATCCATGGCAGCACTGGTCCTCGACCAGCCTTGACTCCGGGGAGTGGGAGACCGAGGCGGAAGGGGTGCTGTCGTCGTTTCTGGATGTAGTCACCGCATCATCCATCCCCACTCTGGATGCGCTACTTGAGCAGCAGGATGAGCGCAGCGTGGACTCTGACCCGTCTGGTTCGGCGGCGCCTCATGGCTCACCCCAAGCTGGCGAATCCGTTGCTGATCGCCATTCTGATCCCGACGCATTTCCGCCCTCCTTGTCGGCGGTGGCCCCGGTGGCGGTAGCGGATGAGCCAGATCTGGAGACTGTCGACGGGGCATTGCCCTCGCCGCTTGAAAGCCCTGCTGAGTCTCTGGATCGAGAGGTTCTGGCCCAGGAGGCTGGTAACCAGCAGGAGCCTTTAGAGCTTCCGGACGAGGCCCAGGAACCGAGTTTTGGAGGAGGCCGGGCGTCGCCCACTGGTGCCATCTCGGGGTCGCTTGCTGAGTCAGAATTTCCGCCCGAGTTGCGGGCCTGGCTGGACACCGAAGGAAGGCTCGATCCGACAATTTCGGTGGGGGCTCAGGAGCGACCTCGTTCAAAAGGCCCGACTCGACCTGAAGGCCGCTTCTCTGCGCTACGGGTGCTGTCCATACTGGCCTTTGGTTTGTTGGCCGTAGGTGGGGTTCGATTGTGGATCGTCACCGGTGCGCAGAGTGATTTTCCGTTGGAGTCCGAGCTGGGTGGCGGTGGTGCTCAGGCCGCCGCCGATTCAGCCGGCGCCGCTGAGTCCAGCGTACCGCCGCAGGCTCCGGCTCCGAATCTACAGCAGCGTGTGCATCGATTGCGCAATGCCGTCAGCCAGAACATCGTGCCGTTTTCGAGCGCTCAGATGTTGGAGGATAGTCTCTTTCAGGAGTGTCTGAATTTGGGTTTGCAGCCGACTTCGGTGCGGGTGGAAGCGTTGCGGGTCAAGGGCTCTCTCGATAAGGACTCACAGCGGCCCGTGTTGGCCAACATCAGGGTTGAATTCAAGGGGGTTCCAGGTGCCGATGAAGAACTCAGGATGCTGGGCTTTGAGGATCTGTTGCTGACCGTATGGTTGGTGCTTGGCAAGTACGCCACTTTGGGGAAGGTGGCCGTAGGGGAGGCTCGACTGGTGGTGCGTGAGCCTACCCCGTGGGATGAGTCCTATGAGGGCCGTGCCCTGGCCGGCTTGTGGACGGGCAGCATCCCACCGGAACAGCTCATCATGAGGTAGTTCTGAATGGTCCCCTCTCCCTTCCTCGGGCTTGAGGTGCTATCTAAGCGCGGCCGCAGCTTGGGCCGAGACGGCTTGCTGGCTTGTCTGCGGTAGGGTTTCAAAGCGCAGGAGACAGAGCATGAACGAGCTGTTTGCATCTCCCCTTGTCCTTACTGGTGTAGCGCTGCTGTTGGTGGTTGCTGTCGGGCTGCTGCTGCGCCTGCTGAGCCATAGGCATCGGCTCGAGGGACTCGAGGATCAGCTGGGCGAGCCTCGTGAGCTCGATTCCGGGCTGGATGAGAGTGGCGTTGAGAGCGAGGCAGACGGACTTGTTCAGCGGATGAGCAAGGGGCTGAGCGCTACTCGGGAGCGGCTTGTCCTGCGCATGGACGAGCTGTTTCGTGGTCGGCGCACCATTGACGAGGCCCTGTGGTCCAATCTTGAGGAACTGTTGGTGACCTCTGATGTGGGGATCGGCACTGCTACCCGGTTGCTTGAGAAGCTGCGGCTCGAGGCCGACCGAGCGCAGCTAGAAGACTCCACTGCACTGCGTAAGCTGCTACAGGATGAGGTCCGTGCACTGCTCAGCGCGCGTGCCGGCATGCTTGCCATGGAGGCACCTGGTAAGGGGCCGACCGTCATCGTTGTAGTCGGGGTTAACGGGGCCGGAAAAACCACCACCATCGGTAAGCTGGCGGCGCGCCACGTGGCTCAAGGCAAGAAGGTTGTCATTGGTGCCGGAGATACGTTCCGGGCTGCAGCCATCGATCAACTGGAGGTCTGGTCCAGGCGGGCTGGTGCTGAGGTGGTTCGCCATGAAGAAGGCAGCGATCCCGCGGCGGTTACCTTTGATGCAGTTAAAGCTGGGGTGGCTCGGGGCGCCGATCTGGTCATTTGTGATACCGCCGGTAGGCTTCATACCAAGGGCGATCTGATGGACGAACTGCAGAAGATTCATCGAGTTGCGGGGAAGGCTCTTGCTGGAGCTCCGCACGAGGTGCTGCTGGTCTTGGATTCTACAACCGGCCAGAACGCGGTGATGCAGGCTCGGCAGTTCTCCGCTGCTGTTGGGGTTACAGGTATCGCGCTGACTAAGCTGGATGGGACTGCACGCGGTGGCGTTATCCTATCTATTGCTGATGAGTTCGAGATCCCGGTCAAGCTCATCGGCATTGGCGAAGGGGTAGAGGATCTTCGCGATTTTGCTCCAGAGATCTTTGTGGAATCCCTGTTCGGTTCCCCTGATGCAGACCTTGGTCGTGGGCTGAACAGCGCTGCTGCCGCAGCTGGCGATTGACGGGCTGTCCCGGCGAGACTAGATTTCCCTCACTAATCCAGAATTTTGAACCGGAACCGTAGCTGGAGCTCGGCCCCGGGTGAAAGTCCGAGCCTTCATGGGCGTAGTTGAAATCGAGATTCTAGGACGGCGTTATGCGTTGCGCAGTGACCGTCCTCCCGAACACCTCAAGGCAGTGGCTGCTTTTGTTGATGGCAAGTTGCGTGAGTTGGCCGGTGGTCGGCCGGGCTCAGTGCAGCGGGATCATGCAATCCTGGCTGCTCTAAACATTGCCTCTGAGCTGTTCCATCTCAAGCGCCAGCGGACCCAGACGGCTCGAACTGTCGATGACCGGCTGGGCGACATGGTTGCCCTCATTGATGAGGCGCTGCTGGAAGATGCTGAGGTTGGCGAGGCCTCAGTCGATACGCAGACCCTAATCCGCTGAATCCCCTGCTTCAGGGTGCTTGGTTCTTAGGGCCTTTCCTGGTCTGCGTGCAGAGGCATGCCGGGTCCAGCTCGAGCGGAGGCGATCCTTGAGGGAGCAGTATTCTGTCCATGCGGTGCATAGTCAGCCCGCAGATGTCATCTCTGGAGCGGGTACTGAGATGATTCCAACCTACAATCAGCGCCTGACCGATCTGGAGCCAACCGGCAATTTCTTTGCAGGGGTGCAGAGTGCCTACTCGATTCAGGCTGGACGAGAAGTGCGGGGCCTGGTTGAAAATAATCGAGTAATTGACCAGGGTGCGGTCGCGTTGTCCCGCGAAATTGCCCATAAAATAGATACTGAGATGGCCTTCCCTGGCCAGATCAAGGTGATTGTGATTGGTGCGACGCGGATCGTCCAGGATGCTCGCTGAGCGCTGCGGAGTGAGACCATGAAGTGCTTGATGATTGGCGATATCTTTGGTCGTCCTGGCCGTCGGATCATGCGCGAGCGCCTGGCGCAGTTGATCGATGAGCATCAGATCGACTTCGTGGTCGCGAATGCAGAGAACGCTGCAGGAGGTTTCGGCCTGACTGAGTCCATCGCCGACGAACTGTTTGGTTATGGGGTCGACGTTCTTACTGGCGGTAATCACAGCTGGGACAAGAGCCAGGGTCACAGTCTGCTGGATGAAAACGAGCGAGTGCTCCGGCCGCATAACTATCCGGCCAGCAATCCAGGTTCGGGGGTCACAGTGGTGAGCTGTGATGGGGTCAAGATCGCCGTGCTGAACTTGCAGGGCCGAGTCTTTATGCCGTTGACCCATTGCCCTTTTGAAGCTGCTGATCGTCTTCTTACATCGGTTCAGGATGAAGCAGATGTGATCCTGGTGGATTTTCACGGTGAGGCCACTTCAGAGAAGTTGGCGATGGCCTGGCATCTTGATGGTCGGGCGACGGCACTGGTAGGAACCCACACGCATGTTCCCACCGCTGACACCCGACTGTTTCCTAAAGGTATGGCCTACGTAACGGATCTCGGCATGACCGGACCGCATCACAGCATCATTGGGGTCAAGGTTGAACAGAGCCTATCTCGGTTTCTCCACGGTCGATCCAGCACGCGCTTTGAGCCCGCTTCCGGCGACGTGCGGCTACAGGGCGTGGTCATTGATGTGGACGAGAGTGAGGGAATCGCCCGCCGTATCTGGCGGGTTGAAGCTGTCCTCGACTCTTAAATTAGGGCCCACGCAGGGCTGCTTTCTGATCAAGATAAAGAGAAGACTTGTTTCGATCGTTCGAAAAAAGTAAAGATCGTCCTTGACGGAGGGGAGCGACATGCGTAGCTTCCGCCTTCGCCGCTGAACGGGGCTTCTCCGTCAGCGCAAGTTGGTCTTTGAAATCTGAATAGTGACCCGCTCAATTGAGCGAGCCTTTGTGAGAAATTTGAGAATTTAGAGAATGCAGACGTTAGCGTCTGCGCCAATCAAACTGGAGAGTTTGATCCTGGCTCAGAACGAACGCTAGCGGCGGGCCTAACACATGCAAGTCGAACGCACGAGCTGACTTCGGTTAGTAAGTGAGTGGCGCACGGGTGAGTAACACGTAGGTAACGTACCTTGGAACGGGGGACAACAGGCCGAAAGGCCTGCTAATACCGCATAAGACCCCAGAGCCTTCGGGCTCAGAGGTAAAAGATGGGGATCTCTTCGGAGACCTGTCATTCCAAGAGCGGCCTGCGGCCCATTAGCTAGTAGGTGGGGTAATGGCCCACCTAGGCTATGATGGGTAGCTGGTTTGAGAGAATGATCAGCCACACTGGAACTGAGACACGGTCCAGACTCCTACGGGA
>CETG01430762.1_pt1 | contig 9996 bp, 6 predicted proteins | sample 361471 | NCBI WGS metagenome assembly CETG01 (sample SAMEA2622696, study PRJEB7988) | marine metagenome | isolation source: saline water (ENVO:00002010), including | reverse complement strand
ATAATGTCTGCAGCACTACCTTGAATAGGTGCGTTTATGGCATTTCTTTCAGCATATCCTCTTAAAGGCGCATTCCTACTGTTGATGTCTTTTAAATAGCGCCTTCTTTTTTTTATAGTTTCGACATAACCATTTTTTCTTGCAAAATCAATTGTTGAATCCATGTATATTTTTACACCTGGAAACTGTTCAAAATAACTATCAATAATTTCTTTAGCTTCACCTCTTTTAATGTTTAAACGTTGAGAAAGTCCAAAAGCAGAGATGCCGTAGATGATTCCAAAATTCACCATTTTTGCCTTTCTTCTCATTTCAGAAGTAACTTCATTTATGTTTACATCAAAAACTTTTGCAGCCGTTGAAGAATGAATATCTAAATTGTTTTTAAAGGCCTCAAGCATTCCTTTGTCCTGACTTAATGCGGCAATAATTCTAAGTTCAATTTGAGAATAATCAGCAGCAAGAATAGAGTGTTTGTTGTCTTTTGGGATAAAAGCTCTTCTTATTTCCTTTCCCATGGTGGTTTTTATGGGAATATTTTGAATGTTTGGATTGGTGGAGCTTAACCTTCCTGTTGCAGTAACTCCCTGCATAAATGTAGTATGTATTCTATTTGTTTTTTTACAAATTAGCTTAGGAAGGGCGTCAACATAGGTAGATTGTAATTTTTTTTGTTGCCGATATTCTAAAATTTCCTTAACTATTTGGTGGTTGTTAGAGAGCTTAACTAATGTTTGTTCGTCTGTTTTATATTGACCAGTTTTAGTTTTTTTAGCCTTATCGTCTAATTTAAGTTCATTAAATAGAAAATCACCTAATTGCTTTGGAGAATCTATGTTAAAATCTGTATTGGTGTAACCATATATACTTGTTTTTAATTTGGTGATGGATTCTATTAATTGATCAGAGAAAACAGAAAGAGTTTCAGTATTAAGTTGAATTCCCTCATGCTCCATTTCCATAAGTACCATAGCCAGAGGCATTTCTATTTCATAAAATAAGTCCTCAATTTTTGCTTCCTTAAGAAGTGGTTTAAAAACGGTGTACAATTGAAAGGTAATGTCTGCATCTTCTGCAGCATAATCTTTTAATAAGTCTAAAGGGATATCAGTAAGGCTTTTTTGATTTTTTCCTTTTTTACCAATCAAAGATTCAATAGAAATGGGTTTGTAAGATAGGTAATTACCTGCAAGGAAGTCCATCGAATGACGTTGTTCAGGTTGCAAAAGATAATGAGCAATCATAGTATCAAATAAAGGACCTTCAATACTTATGTTATTCGATTTTAGAATTGCAGCATCAAATTTTATGTTATGAGCAATCTTGATAATTTTTGAGTTGCTGAAAAAAGGTTGATATAAATTAAGAAAAGACTCATTTTCAATAATGGGACAATAATAGGCCTCTGTTTTTTTGAATGAAAAAGACAAGCCTATTATACTATCTTCTCTAGGGTTTAATCCAGTTGTTTCAGTGTCAAAACATACAGCTTCTTGTTTAAGCAAAACAGCAATAAGCTCAAGATGCTCAGTTTTAGTTTTTACGATTCTATAATTGTGATTTACATCCGAAAGTGATTTGAAATTAGGTTCTTTTTCTTGTATAGGTTCATCATCGGAAGTTTGACCAAATAAAGACATCTGTCCGGAAGTTGATGGTGTAGAGGGTTTTAATTCAACATCCTCACCAAGCAGTCTTTTAGATAGCCGATTAAACTCCAGTTCAGATAAAAGAGCAATTACTTTTTCTTTATCAGGCGCAGATAATATAAATTCTTTTTCATTAAACTCTACTGGACAATCTAGAATTATAGTTGCCAGTTTTTTGGAAAGCAAGCCTTGTTCTGCAAATGACTCTACATTTTCTTTTTGCTTCCCTTTTAGTTCATGGCTGTTGTTAATTAATTCTTCTACGCTGCCATAGATGCCGATTAATTTTTTTGCGGTTTTCTCTCCAATTCCAGGGATTCCAGGGATGTTATCTACGGCATCTCCCCACAATCCTAAGATGTCAATAAGCTGCTTTGGATGTTGAATTTCAAATTTTTCACAAACCTCTTTTTCTCCAAGAATTTGAGAGGGGTTGCCATATCTTCCTGGTTTGTAGATAAAGGTATTTGCGCTTACTAGCTGACCAAAATCTTTGTCAGGAGTCATTAAATAAGTGATGAAGCCTAACTTTTCTGCTTTTTGCGCTAAGGTTCCCATTAGGTCATCAGCTTCATACCCCTCCAAAGAAATAATTGGAATATGGAGTGCCGATAGAAGTTCTTTGATATAAGGAATGGCCTGTTGAATATCTTCAGGCATTTTATCTCTATTAGCCTTATACTCCGTAAAGATTTCTTCTCTTACTCCAACTCCAGGAGTGTCAAAAACAACGCCAATATGTGTGGGCTTTTGGTTGTTTAATACTTCTAATAAACTATTGGTAAACCCAAAAATTGCAGAAGTGTTCATTCCCTTTGAATTAAACCTTGGATTTCTGGCAAAAGCAAAGTGCGCTCTGTAGATTAAGGCAAAAGCATCAAGTAGATATAGTTTTTTTTCTGCCATAGTTATAAGTGTTCGTAAATAACGTGAAGGACTGTTTGACCAACTGCATCTAATGTAGGTTTGTGAATATTATCAATATTATCCATATGGGTGTGATGAAATTTACCAAAATCAAAACGGCCATTTGTTGTTCTTGGGGCGTAGTGAATAATGTCAATAGTGGGAATTCTATACAGTTGATTAATGTAGGTGTGATCATCTGTAATGGGTGGGGCTAATCGATTAATAAAGTAATTGCCGTACCCTAACTCTTGAGCTTTTTTCCATACTTTGTTAAGAAAATGGTGGGCAAACTGTCTTGAGATTCCTTCTTTTGGAAAGGTTGCATTTTCTGCACCTACCATGTCTAATAATATGCCAAATTTAGGTTGGTAGTTTTCAATAATAGGGTTTTTGCAAAAATATTGTGAGCCCAAACACCAAGTATCGTTCATAGAATTTAAGTCGAAAAATTGTCCGCTCATACTAGGTGCTCCGTAATCTTCAGCATCAAAAAAGATGATGTCAACACCAATAAAGGGATTTGAAAGTGAAATATTTCTTGCGATTTCTAGCAACACCCCAACACCACTTGCTCCATCATTAGCTCCTTCGATGGGAAGATTTATTTTAATACTATCTCTATCTGCAAAAGGTCTAGTGTCCCAATGTGCACAAAGCATTATTCTTTCTTTAGAAGAAGTGTTGTATCTGCCAATAATGTTGGTAATGTTAAGCTTTGCCCCGTTAAATGCCGTTACTTTACCTTTTTGCAATAGAACATCAAAGCCATAATGCACTAATTTTTTTTCTAGCCATTCACCACACAGGTTATGTTCTTTAGTGTTAGGTACTCTTGGGCCAAAGTCAACCTGCTTTTTTATATACTCAAAAGCAGAGTCAGCATCGAATTTTGGAGTAGGTGGTTTTTGTTTTAAGGGCTCATTTTTGGTTTCAACTGAAGCATTGGAATTACTTTGATTAAGCTCGTTTTCCGTCTCACAGCTAGAGATAAATAAACAGCATAATACAAGAAAGGTAAGGAAATAGTTAAATGTCATTTCAGTTGAATTATTTATCAAAGATAAAAACCTGTTTTATTCTACGAAACGGATTTTCAATATTGATAATTAATACTCCAATTAACAAGGTTGCTAATCCTATTAGCTGTTGAAAACTGATGTTTTCTCCATAAAAAGCACCAAAAACAACAGCTACAATTGGAATTAAATAGGTTATTGATGAAGCAAAAACAGGGTTCGAAATTTTAATTAGACGGTTGAAAATTAAAACAGCTAAAGCGGTTCCTACCAAGGCAAGAATTAGTACGGCAACAATGCCTTCTTGATTCATTTGCCCATTTATGGCTAAACTAAAAAAATCTGAATTTAGCAAATAGCATAATGAAGGTATTCCAATAAATAAAAAAGAAGCAGAAGTGATTAGACTGGGGTGAAGGTGTTGTAATTTAAATTTAATGATGTTTAAACTAATTGCATAACACAATGAACCTCCAAGTACCATTAGTATTGGAGCGTTGGAAACTGATGAAAAATCGGTAAAATTATTTTGAAAAACGATCAAACATGTACCTATAATTCCAGTAAGTATCCCAATAAAATGTTTTGTTTTCCAAATAAAGGAGAAAAAAACTGCTGCAATTACAATTGTGAACACGGGGACTAAAGAATTTAACATCCCCGTTACTGCACTTGAAAGGTTCAACTCAGCATAGGCAAATAAAAATGATGGAATTCCATTTCCTAGAAATCCTGAAATAAGTAAATACGGCAGATCTTTTTTTTTAATTTTTTTATAATGCTTGTAAAACAGCGGAAGCAGAAAAAAAAAGGCAAGAGTTAACCTAAGAGAAGCTAAAATATCTGGAGAAAGCCTTAAGTTGCCATTGGCATCCATTAAAGCAATCTTTATTAATAAAAAAGAACTGCCCCAAATAATTGAGAGTAAAATCAAAAAAAACCAAGATTTAATTTTATTTTCCAATGAAATCAAGCAATAAAAAGTCAAATAAAAGCGTTTTTTTTAAAACGAATCATATGATTTGTATATTTGATAAGTTAAAAAGCGTAAAAATGAGAAATATTTTTTCAATAATATTAGTTTGTTTATTCTTCTTTAGCTGTTCTTCTAACCAGCCTGAAAATAATATTTTAACTGCAAATACGTCTACTGATTTTTCTGTTTCTGGTATGATGTGTGAAAAAGGTTGTAAGTCTTATTTAACCAATCAAATTCAAAATTTTCCTGGAGTAGTTGATTGTCAAATCAACTTTTCTGAGAAAATATTAACTGTTGATTACAACAATAGTAAAATTTCAGTTGATGGGATTGTTGAAGCTGTTTCAGGACTTATGGATGGGAAATACTCCATTGAGAAAATTTCAATCCAACAAGAGGGCAACCAAATTAATATTAATGGTGCTAAAGACAACACCATTAGTGTTGTTGACTTCGGTTTCCAGCTCCCTAACCTTACCCATCTTTTTTCCAACTGGTTGTAAATCTGTTTTTTGACTGTTGTTTTCCTCTTATATTTGTTATAGATGAATATATATTCTCAAAAACAAAGGTGGAAATATTTCTTGGCCATTGTTGCGCTGTTAATTGTAATTGGTACAATTTGGTATGCCTCTCACATTGCCAACAAAGTTCAAAGGGAGGAGAGACAAAAAATTAAGCTATGGAGCCAGGCAATTCGTAAAAAAGCAGCATTAGTAAAATTAACCAATCAATCTTTTAGTGCATTAGCAGAGAAAGAAAGAGAGAACGTAAAATTGTGGGCAAGGGCAGAAAAAGAATTTGAAAAACCATTGACTGATTATGGCTTTGCATTATCAATAATTCAGAAAAATGTAGACACCATTTACACTAATGACAACATTCCACTTATTTTAACGGATCAAAATGATAGGTTTGTTTCATTTGTTAATGTTCCAATTGTTGAAGACCTTGAAAGAAAAATTAAGCAAGCTAAAATTAACAATCAACCCAATAAGGCAAGTAACTATATAGTTGAGAAAAAAAAGCTTATAGATAGCTTGATAGGCGAGTGGAGTAGCATTAACAACCCAATCGAAATTTCCTATTTAGAATCCAAACGTCAGCGTGTTTATTATTCTAATTCCAAAGAGTTTTATGATTTGCAATACAAGAGAGATTCGTTGATTCAATCATTTAATGACGACTTAGCAAATAATACTGCCCTTGTCCCTGTTATTTTTCTTAATGCCAACTCACAAGAATTAATTGCAACCAATTACCAAACCAAAAACCTTAATTCCTCTATAGCGCAAATGCAACAAGAAAATGATCCTATTGAAATAGATTTAGGAGGTGGAAATATAGGCACTATCTATTATTTTGAATCACTAACTCTAAAACAGCTTAGGTATTTTCCATTTGTGATGCTTGGTGTTATAGGTTTGTTTTTAGTAGTTGCTTATTTGCTTTTTAGCACTTTTAGACGAGCAGAACAAAATCAAGTTTGGGTGGGAATGGCTAAAGAAACGGCACATCAATTAGGGACTCCTTTGTCTTCTTTAATGGCTTGGCTAGAAATACTAAAGGATAAGGGAATAGATGAAAATTCTATTTCGGAAATGAATAAAGACATTATTAGATTGGAGACCATTACTGAACGATTTTCTAAAATAGGTGCTTCCTCAAAATTAGAGAAACTTGATGTTGTTCAGGTGGTGTCTTCGGGGGTAATTTATTTAAAAGCTAGAATATCTAAAAAGATTAAAATTGTTTACATAAACAATGATCAGTCTTTTTTTGCTAATATAAACAAAGCGTTGTTTGAATGGGTGATAGAGAATTTAATTAAAAATGCCGTTGACGCAATGCATGGAGAGGGAGAGCTAACTTTAAGGTTTGGGGAGCATGATAAGAATATTTTTATAGATTTTATTGATACAGGTAAAGGAGTTCCTTCAACAAAACTAAAAAACGTTTTTGAGCCTGGATATACTACAAAAGAAAGGGGATGGGGTTTAGGTCTTTCCCTTGCTAAAAGAATAATACAGGAACATCATGGCGGTAAAATTTTTATTCATGGTTCTGAAATTAACAAGGGAACAACTTTTAGAATAATTTTACCTAAAGCATAAACAACTACTCAATGAGTTCTTACGTAATTATAATAGCAGCGGCTTTAATTATCATTCTTAGTTTCATTTTTAATATTGTTTCTAATAAAACCAATATTCCTAGTGTTTTAATGCTTATTCTATTGGGTGTTTTTATACAGCTTGTTGTGTGGTCTCCAGACACTCATGCAAAAAATTCTCAATTAATGATGGGGCTTGAAATCTTAGGAAATGTAGGGTTAATATTTATTGTTTTAGAGGCTGCGTTAGATTTAAAGTTAAAAAAAGATAAAATCGGACTAATTGCTAAGAGTTTCATAATTGCTTTATTGGCTTTGTTATTTTCCTCATTTGCTATAGCAAGTGTATTTATGTTTTTGTGGGCTGATGGTTCCCCTGAAAGTAATGTAAATTGGATTACTTCATTAATGTACGCGGTACCTTTATCAATTATGAGTAGTGCTATAATTATTCCATCGGTTTCAAAATTGGTAAAGAATAAAAAAGAATTTATGATTTATGAGAGTACATTCTCAGATATTTTAGGCATAATGTTTTTTTATTTTTTAAAAAACAACAGGTATGTTGAATCTGCAGAGCAGGTATTTAAAGATGTTTCAATTAATATTGGTGCTACTGTTTTAATTGCCCTTGTAATAAGCTATTTGCTTGTAATATTGTTTCAAAAGTTACAGATGCAAGCGAAATACTTTTTAATGTTTTCAGTGCTTGTTTTATTGTATGCTATTGGCAAGATGTTTCACTTGTCGTCACTTATAATAATTTTATTTTTCGGCTTAGTTTTAAATAACAGTAATGTTTTTTTTATTGGTCCATTGAGAGGTTTATCTGTTGGGGGAAAGCTTAAAAATTCACTGCATGAATTACATGTTATTACTCTTGAAACGGCATTTGTTTTAAGAACCTTTTTCTTTGTCGTATTTGGAGTTACCATTTCAATAAGCTCACTTTTTGATTACCGATATGGTCTTTTAAGTTTATTGATTGTGGTAATTTTATTTGCTGTTCGTTGGATTATGCTAAGGGTGTTTTCAGGTAAAGATATTATACCTCAATTATGGATAGCTCCTAGAGGGTTAATTACTGTTTTATTGTTTTTTTCTATTCCAAATGGATGGGTTGACGTTCATGGTGAAATGCTTAATGAATATAACTCAAAATTTGATTGCACAATAGCATTTTTTGATCAAGGAATATTGTTATATACTATTCTTTTAACTAGTATTATAATGACAATTTCTCTTATAATGACAAGGGGAGAAAAAGTTAAAGATGTTCTTCTTGATTCGATTAAACTAAAAAGTGGAGACAATAAAGTAGTTAGTAAAATAGAAGAAGCCTTATCCGACAACAACCAGCACATCGATGAGCAACAATAAATGCTTATTGTTCTATGTTCTTTTTTAGTTGTCCTTAAATTAATTTAATACTACATTTGCCGAAAATTAAAAGAAACACAATGACTCAAGTAATGGAACAAATAGATATTAAAAATGTACTACAATCTCTTGGTATTAAATCTGAGAATAGTGGTTCAGCTGTAGGGGCACATTGGTTTATGACAAGAGGTGAAAAAATTTCTTCTCATTCTCCAGTAGACGGCAATCTGATTGCTCATGTGAATGCTGCAACTAATATGGAATATGAAGCTTGTATTGATAAAGCACAAGAAGCATTTAAGTCTTGGAGGATGGTTCCAGCTCCTAAAAGAGGTGAGATAGTTAGGCAGTTTGGAGAGCTCTTAAGAGAGAAAAAAGAAGACCTTGGTAAATTAGTTTCATATGAAATGGGTAAATCGTACCAAGAGGGCTTGGGAGAGGTTCAAGAAATGATTGATATCTGTGAATTTGCTGTTGGTTTATCTAGACAATTGCATGGGTTAACAATGCATTCTGAAAGAGCTTTACATAGAATGTATGAGCAATATCATCCATTGGGAATAGTTGGAATTATTTCGGCATTTAACTTTCCTGTTGCTGTCTGGGCTTGGAACACAGCTCTAGCTTGGGTGTGTGGTGATGTCTGCATATGGAAGCCTTCAGAAAAAGCTCCATTATGTGCTATTGCATGTCAGAATATAATTGCTCAAGTTATTAAAGACAACAATCTACACGATGGTATTTCTTCTCTTGTTATTGGCGATGCTGATTTAGGTAAGCTAATGGCTGAAGATAAGAGAGTCCCACTGGTTTCTGCAACAGGCTCTACTAGAATGGGGAAATCTGTTGGTGAAGCTGTAGGGGCTAGATTAGGAAAATCATTACTTGAATTAGGTGGAAATAATGCAGTTATTTTAACGCCAAGTGCAGATTTAAAAATGTTGCTTCCCGCTATTGTATTTGGTGCTGTTGGAACAACAGGACAAAGATGTACTTCCACAAGAAGATTAATTATTCACGATAGCATTTATAATGAAGTTAAAGAAGTTTTGGTTAATGCCTATGGACAGTTAAAAATTGGAAACCCTCTTGATGAATCTAATCATGTGGGGCCATTGATTGACAAAGATGCTGTTGATATGTATTTAAAAGCCATTGAAAAAGGAAAAACTGAAGGAACTAACGTTTTACTTGATGGAGGAGTATTAGAAGGTGAAGGTTATGAAAGTGGTTGCTATGTTAAGCCTGTAATTGCTGAAGCAGACAATAATTATGCAATTGTTCAAGATGAAACATTTGCTCCAATTTTATATTTATTAAAGTATTCTGGTGATGTTTCAAATGCTATAGAAATTCAAAATAATGTTCCGCAGGGGCTTTCTTCTGCAATCATGACAACTGACATGAGAGAGCAAGAGGAATTTTTATCTCACAAGGGCTCTGATTGTGGAATTGCTAATGTGAATATAGGGACTTCTGGCGCAGAAATTGGAGGAGCATTTGGTGGTGAAAAAGAAACTGGAGGAGGAAGAGAATCAGGCTCTGATGCTTGGAAGGTTTATATGAGAAGACAAACCAATACAATAAACTGGGGAAAAGAGCTTCCCTTGGCTCAAGGTATTAAATTTGAACTTTAATTAAGTTGGTGATTTAAAGTCACGCCAATTATATTTAATGTTTCGGGATTAGAGATGTTAACATCTCTAATCCTAAGATATTTGAGTTGTACCGTTAATGATTTTTTCAATTTGTACTCAATACCCGTTCCAAATCGGTTTTTATTATAGGGAATTTGTTCTGTGTTATTAATAAAAAGATACAGCTCATCATAAATAAAGCAGTTGACTTTTTTGTTAAAAGAGTACCTAGCTTTTAGTCGCAATCTTTCGTACCATTCATTATTGGTTCTATGGCTAATGTTATACTGAGTTCTCGACCTAAGATATATTG
>CETG01181818.1_pt1 | contig 10007 bp, 6 predicted proteins | sample 361471 | NCBI WGS metagenome assembly CETG01 (sample SAMEA2622696, study PRJEB7988) | marine metagenome | isolation source: saline water (ENVO:00002010), including | reverse complement strand
CGGGCACTGACCTCAAAGACTCGGAATTCTAGCTTGTCGGTGACGATGGTTTCCAAGCAGAATGGACCAATCATACCGCGAGCCCCTTCCTCCAACTCGAGCGAAGAAGCAACCGCCCCTTCACCCATACGGAAAGCCTCAGGCAACAATGATTCGCGCAATACTGCGGGTGTGTTACCTGTCACGACAAAGGAGGGTTCCAAGCCCATGTCTCGGATATCACGCAGGCTGCCCAATTTGTAGAACTCATCGACATTGGCTTCGTCTCGACGGTCGATACTCATCAATTCAAGTCGGCCCACTTCGGTGCCTTCGCGGCTTCCCATGCCCTCAACTTGGTAACCATCTTCGGCGATGGGGTCAAAGAAGAACTGGAAGTAATATCGAGTCCCTAGAACGTATTCCTGAATGGTAAATTCCTCTTCCAAGTCGACATTTCGTCGGAAGTCACGGAAGTTCCGTGCGATAAAGTAGCCACGCCCACCCTTGGCACCCGCGTACTTGACGATGACTGGGCCATCGATTTCCTTCGGGTTTTCAATGACCTTGGGCATGGTGCAGCCCCCCGATTCCAACCATTGACGCTGCAACTCTCGACTGCCTTCCCATTTCAAGATCTGACGGTTGCCAAATGTGGGCACTTCAAGAGAGATGAAATTGTCAGGACCGAGGTATTCAACCAATGAGCCGTGAGGTATGATGATGACATTCTTTGAGCGCAACTCCTCTGCTCGATCGAGCAAGTCATGGTAGTGGTCGAGTACCATCCATTCATCCGGTTCTGCACCGGGGAACGCCTTGTACATCTTTTGTCGACTATTCCCCACACAGATACCCATTGTACGGAAGCCTTCTTCTCGCGCGCCGTGAAGAATCTGGAGGGATGAATGCGAAGCGATCACACCTATCGTAATCTCGGCAGGATTGTACGCCGCGAGCCAATCTGGCAGGTGCGGGTGGGTGTTCGCCATTAGGGACGGCTCCGGTGCTAGGTAATTATCCGTTACGGAAAGCGATTCAATTTCGTAGTCGATAGATAGGCCCAAATTCGGGCTGAAAAACCTGAACTGTGAGTGGGGCAAGACATTCAAGCGTCAGGCCGATGCGAAATAACATGGGCGGTGGATATTCGGGCTCTGGAGACGGTTCCAATCGGACCTATGGAGGCTATCTTGGGCTGCATGAGTTGCTCTCTTTGCAACGGGAAGAAGAAGGGGTCAGTAACGACGAGATGCACTTTATCGTCACGCATCAGACCTTCGAACTTTGGTTCAAGCAAGTCATCCGGGAATTGAGAGAAGTCCGCGATATCTTGGCAACTGAACATGTTCCTGAATCACAGATTCCCAAAGCGGTTGAGCACCTTGACCGGGTGACTGAAATCTATCGCCTACTGGCGAGCCAATGGAAAGTCATGGAAACCCTGACTCCGCAGGGATTCCTCGCCTTCCGAGATGGTTTGGGAACCGCAAGTGGTTTTGAGTCGTATCAAATGCGAGAAATGGAAATCATCCTCGGTTTGGAACCCGTCGGGCGAGTATCGGAGATGGATCCACTTGGACATTTCCGCAAACTTGCCAAACGCAGTGAGGCCGATGCTGCTGCGTTGACTCGTTTGGAGGCTGCATTGGAAGAAACTACACTGGTATCAGCACTGACAACATGGTTGTCAAGAACTCCAATTATGGGGTCATTCTTTGGCTCTGAAGGGGATGCTTCAGCAGTTGAGTCCTATGTGGATGCGCATCTTGCTGCATATGCGAACATCGGCGTGGAAGCCTGCGCGCGTATGGAAGCACAAGGTGTGGACAACATTGAGGCTGTCAAGGCACGATTTGATGCTGCGAGCCAGGGGGCAAACGACTTCCTGAAACCAGATGGAGTTGTCAACCGAGCACGCGCCGGCTTACTGTTCATCGAATCATATCGTGAATTGCCTTTGCTGGCGTGGCCTCGTGTACTGATTGACGCCGTGGTTGAATTGGAAGAGAGTATGGTCCTCTTCCGCACACATCATGCTAGAATGGTGGAACGGATAATTGGGCGACGCGTTGGAACAGGAGGGTCTTCAGGTGTGGATTATCTTGATGCAACCACCAAATATCGCATCTTTGGGGATCTTTGGGGTGTTCGAACCATCCTCTTGAAACCTGAATTGAGACCCAAATTACTGAATGGCGAAATCTATGGGTTCGCTGGAGACGGAACTAATTAATCGAAGGTGTGCTAATGTCCGAAGTTGTGATTTGTGCAGTTGCGCGAACTCCTGTAGGACGTTACCGTGGGGCACTTTCGGACCGTTCTGCGGTCGAACTTGGCATTCATGCTGTCAAAGGATTGCTTGAGCGGGCCAACATTGATCCCGCCAGCGGAATCATCGATGAAGTGCTATTCGGACAAGTGCTGCAGGCCGGAGCTGGACAGGCACCAGCGAGGCAGGTTGCATTGGGGGCTGGAATGCCACACAGTACACCTGCAACCACCATCAACAAAGTCTGTGGTTCATCACTCAAAGCGGTGATGATGGCGGCCAATAGCATCCGCTCTGGGGAATACGAAGTCATCGTCGCCGGTGGCATGGAATCGATGACCAATGCGCCTTATTTCGGCAAGAAAATTTCCAAGACTGAATTTGGTGAAATGAAACCAACCATGATTCACGATGGATTGTGGGATGTATACAATGATGAGCACATGGGCAATACTGGAGAAACCGTTTCCGATGAATTTGATATCGGGCGTGAAGCAGCAGACTCTTTTTCTTCCCGGTCTCATGAATTGGCGCAAGCGGCTTGGCAACAAGGATGGATGGATTTCGAAGTGATTGAAACACCTGGGCTTGATTGTGATGAGGGTATACGTCCTGTTGGCGATTTGAGTGAAATGAGGGCCGTTTTCAAGGACGGAGGGAAGGTTACTGCAGGCAATGCATCCCAATTGTCTGATGGAGCTGCGGCCGTTCTCGTCGCGAGTCGTGAAGCAGCGGACAAAAACGGATGGAGCGTTTTGGCAACTGTGCTGGATTACTGTACATCTGGAGTTGAACCAGCTCGAGTCATGGCCGCCCCTATCCCTGCCATCGAGATGTTGCTCCAACGCAACCACCTCACAATGAATGATCTCACCTATGTCGAACACAACGAGGCTTTCGCTGCTGCTTCATGTGCGATTGCCAAAGCCTGCAACATTCCTGATGAGAAATTCAATCCTCACGGTGGGGCGGTTGCAATCGGTCACCCTCTTGGAGCGACTGGAGCACGTTGTCTGATGACACTCATCAATGCTCTACGGCGAACAGGTGGTGGGAAAGGAATTGTGACCCTATGCCTAGGTGGTGGCAATGCCGTTGCCATGCTGGTCGATGCTTGACCATGGAGCCATTCATCACCGGAAATTCTGCCCGACCATCTGCGGTATGTTTGTTGGAGGGGGTCGCATGGGCGGAGGCGGGGCTTTCTTTCGGCCTGTAATCAGCACAATCAAACCTAGAACTGCGACGATGGCTGCCAATCCGATGATGACGCGCGTATCTGTGCCCAACGTCGAACTACTACTCGTGCTGCTATTTCCGTCCACCTCATCCTCTGACTCAGGCTCTGGAGCCGGTTCTGGTTCCGGCTCGGGTTCTGGTTCCGGCTCGGGTTCTGGAAGTGGTGGGTGCCAGACAGAGTATTGCACCGACCAAGTGTGGGTGATGACTTCAAAGCCATCCGAGATCAGAACCAAGAACGAATAGATTGGAGTCGTACCGTTGTAAGAACAAATTTCTGCAAGATGACCCAATAGGGGGCCTTCGCATTCAAAGGGACCCAAGCTTAACCAGGAATCGGTGGACATCACCACCGTCCAATTTTCATTCAATACGAGTTTCCATGTTGTTTCAATCTCCAGATTTGCATTTTCTGGAATATCGACAAAGGTTTGCAAGAACAATGTGTCAGAGGTCGCATTCAGTATCATGTCGGTTTCTGTTGGCAACACAGAGATTTGTCCGGCTCTGTTAACCAACTCATCGATGAGACTATTGCAATTCTGATCCAATCCATCCCACACTTCGGCCGCATCCGGATGAATAGATGTGTCATTGTCATCACAGTCCTCAAACCAACGGAATCCATCCCCATCTTCATCAAGATCTGGAATCAACGGATTGGTTAGCGTGACATTGATTTCATATCCATCCTCAAGCCCATCGTCGTCAGTATCGTTGTCGAATGGGTCGGTTAGCCAAATGTTCAATTCATCCAAATCGAGTAAATTATCTGAATCCGAATCTGAGTTCAAGAAATCCTCGTCAATCAGTTCATCGCAATCATTGTCAATTCCATCTAGAGTTTCAGGCATGGAAGGGTGAATCCAAGGATTGGTGTCGTTGCAGTCTTGGAACCAATACCAACCATCCTCGTCGGCATCTGCATCTGGAACCAATGGGTCTGTGCCATGGATGAGAATCTCGTCGCCATCGGTCAAGTTGTCTCCATCCGTGTCAGGGTTGGTCCAATTGGTCCCATATGTGTGATATTCAGGATAATCTGAGATGTTGTCATTGTCAGAATCTGTGACATTGAAACCCTCATCCCATAACTCATTGCAATTGTCATCAATTCCGTTGAGAATTTCGGACATACCGGGATGAATTAGTGGATTGCTATCGTTGCAATCTTGGAACCAATACCAAGCATCTGCGTCGGCATCGGGATCGAAAACAAGTGGATTTGTGCCAAAGAACAGTAATTCCTGAGCATCGGTCAGGCCATCCCCATCTGTGTCATTGGACAGAGGATTTGTCCCGTAGAGATTGATTTCAGCACCATCCAAAAGCGTATCACCGTCACTGTCGGAGTCCAAGGGATCAGTATTGGTGACCATGACTTCTTCATAGTCGGTTAAATCATCATCATCGGTATCAATATCATTGGGGTCCGTACCATGAATATCGGTTTCATTTTCATTAGTGAGTCCATCTCCATCTGAATCTAAAATGGTGGGCACTCCATGAATCACCAACTCCCAATCATTCCATGTGCCTGTATCTCCATTGCCATTATCTTCAACGGTCAAAGTCCAATTTCCGGTCGAGAACTCGTCCCAATTGTGTACTGTAGAAAACATCCAATCGCGATAGTTATTGTTCGAATCACTTTGCTTTTGAGCGAGGATACTCTCTGTTCCAGATGGAGATGTTAGTGTGATTATCAAATCACCCCGGTAGGTATGATCGATGTCAACATAGACTTCTACATGCTCAATTTGTAACCCATCGTTGATTGTCACCGTATCATTGACTCCGGATGCTGAATTGTCCGGAATGGCTGAGTTCATGGTTCGTGTGCCGCTGGTAATATTGATCGCTGGGTCCACATTGGTCCAGTTTTCAGCCAATGCAACCGCTCGGCCCGCGTCTACTGCTCCGAATCCATACTTGTGGGATACATCGTGACCTGCACCATTCACGCCCCACGAGTTGTCGCTGGCATCATTGACCCTAGAACTGTGAACCAATATGTGTTGCACATCTCTCCAAGTTAAGTTTGCATTTGCTTCTAGAATCAAAGCGATGACGCCACTGGCTAAGGGTGTGGCTGAAGATGTGCCACCGTAATTGTCGGTGTAGTCGTTGTTCGTGTATCCAGATGAACCTTCGATGTCGGTTGTCGTAATGCCTTCTCCACTACCATCACTATGTGCTGCGACGAGAATGTTTGCCCCCGGTTCAGCGTACCATGACTGATCCCCTTGGTGGGTGATGGCTGTAACTGCAATGGTCTGCCTAGCGTTGGCATATCCATCCTTGTTTGAATCATCATCCGAATCCAAACCGTTCCCAGCTGCCCAAGTAATGATGTTTCCAAGTCCGTTGCGGCCATTGGCCACATCGTCCTCAAACGCGGCAATCGTCAGAGGACCCGGACCTTCAAGTGTACTTCCATCATCACTGGGGCCCCAAGAATTACTGTAGATGTCAATCACCTGATTTTGGTGGTTAAGGGCGTCCGCTTCTTTCGAATCTGGAGTGTTGCAGGCAATCAGTAACAAACCGGCTAGATTGGCGTCTGGTGCGGCCCCAGATACGCCTACGTTGTTGTTCCCGGTCGCTGCGGCGACACCTGCTGCGGCAGTCCCATGCGCATCCCAATTGGATGGATTTGGATTTCCATCATTCCCACAATAGTCGTAATCATTGGTAGAATCGTAATTTGTACTAAGATCTGGGTGGTCGGTATCCACCCCATCATCGACAATGCCGATGGTTACGCCAGTTCCTTGGTAGGTCTGCCAAGCCCCGGTAAGATTCGCATCTTCTCCAGAAACTCCTCCACTTGTTTGACCGGTATTTTCCAGGTGCCATTGATCCCCAAATTTGGGGTCATTGGGCGTCCACCTTGGTTCGTGTTGATGTTCAACTTGTGGACAAGCAACTTCGATTCGATTCGTGTCCAACCAGAACTGAATGTCCTTGGCATCGGACTCTACCAACCAAGCGTGGGGAAGTAGTGGCGCCTTGACACCCATCGGTTGCGCAGAAACAACCAACCAAGTACCATCATGAGCAGGTAACTCAGTGCACCTAGAAAATGCATTTTGAACTGCTTTGGAGTACTCGGAAACAAATTCTGTTTCTTCGTAGACATCTGCTGCTGACACCATTGGAGAAAGGACGGAAATGACCAACACCATTGTGATGCCAAGCCACTTCATGGCCCTACGGGCCATGAATTGGTTATTGAAACCCTCTATGTGGCGTTCAATTATTCAGGAAATCCTGTACAGCGGCTTCTACCTCGGAATCAGGCATCAAGCGCCTCTGACTCTTGGCTACCTCAAAGAGGTGCCCGACCAATTCATCGGTCGCTTCATGCCCGTGTTGCTCTAACCACCAGATGATGTTCGAGCGACCACTCATGTGTCCAATACGGATGATTTGTTGGAGACCGTAATCCTGTGCAGGTACGCCAGAATATACGCGATCTGCGAGCCAATGGTCGCCCTTCTTCATGGCCTTAATCACGGCACTCGCGTGCACTCCGGTTCCGGTCTCAAACGCGTCTTCACCAAACACTGGATAGTTGCGCGGCAAAGCGACTTCAACGTAATCGTGTGCCTTTTGCATGTATTCATTGAGCAGCGTCAAATCATTGTTGATAACGCCCATCAAACTTAGATTGACTAAGGTCTGATCCAAAGGAGCATTTCCGGCCCGCTCACCTACACCGAGAGCCGTACCATGAATCACATCTGCCCCTGCCTCGGCAGCAGCGAGATTGTTGGCGACGCCAAGCCCACGGTCCTGATGTCCATGCCAATTGACTTCGATATCTCGTCGCTTCACACCTGCATCGGGAATGACTTCGTCTTGGATGAACCGTAGAAGTTGTGTCACTCCATTGGGTGTGACGTGGCCACAGGTATCACAAACACAGATTCTGTCGGCTCCCAACTCAATTGCTCGCGTGTACACTTCCTTGATTTCTTCAGGCTTTGAGCGAGTGGTGTCTTCGGTCACAAACATCACTGGAATATCATTGTCCACGGCAAAGGTCACCGCTTTCTCTGCAGTACTGAGAATTCTCTCCATTGTCCAATTCTCAGCAAACTGACGAATTGGGCTGGTACCAAGGAAAGCACTTGCCTGAATCTTCATTTCATGCTTGGCCTGCAAGTCCACAAGGGGTTCGATGTCAGATACCACTGTGCGAACTGCACACCCGGGTCGAATTTGGTAGTCGTTATCCGAGATATGGGAAAGCATTGCATCGATGTGATTGACGTGAAAGGGTCCGGCCCCAGGGAGGCCCAAATCGACTTTCTGGACCCCCAAGCGCTCCATGTAAGTCAATAGCTCAATTTTCTCTTCAATCGTTGGATTTCGAGCACTTGGGCTTTGTAATCCATCTCTCAAAGTTTCATCATCAAACCAAATATCATGAGGGTGATTAGCCGCATCTCGCTTGAATTCATAATCGACAGTATTCCAGTCAAAAATCAGATCGCTTTCCTGCATTTCTCCCCACCTCCACATGACGGGCACCACCCGAAGGGGTGGTGGGGTGTATCAATCCGACGCTGTGTTGGGCTCAGAAACAGTCTTTCTTCGGGAAATCTTTGACAGAATGTTGAACATCGCCAATACGAGGAACATGATGGTCAATTGCGGACTAAACAAGACGCTGACAAGAGAGATGAAAATCAGAGACAAGTAAGTCATTGAGATGTAAAATGAGCGCGCTGCGGAAGGTATGCGGCCATCGACATCTCGTGGTTCGTGGATATTGATTGAAATCACCGATTGATTGTACCAAACACCGAGCAACAATACAATCAATGTATACAAATAGGCGGACAACTCTCCAACCTCAGAAGGATTGAGCCATGGCATCGCAGCAATGCCAATCAAAATTAGTGCATAAACCCGCATCTCAGTCAATGTTCGACGTGGACCATGTACCCAAGGCATCATGGGGATTCCAGCTTCTTTGTATTGGTCACTTCGATACAAAGCTAGGGCCCAAAAATGTGGGGGTGTCCACAGGAAGATGAGTGAAAACATCAACCATGGAAGTGGGCTGCCCAAATCGAATGGATTTGCAATGGAAACTGCGTCGCCCATTGCTGCCGCCCATCCAACCAGTGGCGGAGTCGCACCTGCTGCACCTCCTATGACGATGTTTTGGACGCTTGTTCGCTTCAACCAAAGTGTGTAGATAAACACATAGAACAAGATGCTGAAAACCGCCCAAAACGCGGCGACTTCATTGGCGAAATGAATCAGCCAAAAGGTACCTGAAATCGACAATATCAGTGCCCAAATCAAGCCCCCTGTTGGTGAGATGGCACCTCTTGCAATCGCACGATCTGCAGTTCGCTTCATGGTGGGATCAATATCCCGATCCAAGACGTTGTTGAATGTGTGAGCACCCCCAGCGGTGAGATATCCTCCGACGAAGACTATACCCATTGTTTCAAGTGTCTGTACAAGGTCAAAATTGGTTCTTCCAGCGATATTCCACTGAATTAAATCGTGCACCAAAATAGCGCACATCGCTGTAACTTGTAGAAGTGAAAGAACACCCGGTTTCATGACTTGGAACCAATCGTAAAGGGTCGCCTTAGCAGCCCCTTCTGATTCGCCCATGAAACGGGACGGAAGAATTCAATCTATGAATGACGCCCTTACAGGGCGTCCCTAGGATTGGTTTAGTCTTCGTGAGGATCAACGTCGATTGGAATCAACTGTTTCTCGTATTCTAGGAGTGCAATCTTTAGTGGGTCGAGGACGAACCGCACGTTGGCTTCATCTACACCGTACAACGATACCAATTCTTCACGGAATTCCTCACGCAATTTTTGCTCGCTAACATAGAGTGGAGCACCCATACTGATTTGCAGTGCTCTCGCACCAATAATTCGGGCTTTCTCAAAGCGGGTGTGGGGACGGACGGGTTCAACCATATGATTCACCATCAGCAGTTCGCTGCGACTCCGCGACCTGCCCGTGTGTCATAAGTCCATCGGGAGCCCCGTAGGGGCTGATTTCACTCTTCTTCACCAGATGATGTAGCAAAAACTGCGTTCCTTGCCAGTAAGGCAGCAAAACCAATGCAAAGGAATGCAAATGTTGCAAACATCAGATGCAGCAGGGATAGAATTCGCTCAAAGTCGTCCCACGTAAGCACATAAGCCGCGCCGAGTAAGATGTTGAGAAGATAAAAACCAAAACCTGCGTGAAGGAATTTTCGAATGCTGCTCGCTTCCATTCCCCGCAAATTCCAAACGAGCCAAGCTCCGACAACAATGACAAAAATTCGATGGCCGTAGGCTAAATTGGCAGCATCGGTGATGAATAGATTTCCATTACACAATGGCCAAGCCTCGAATGACCCAACATTGCAGGCTAGATTTTGACCCGATGAAGAAGAGACAAAAGCCCCGAAGATGAGTACTGCCAAGGTCGATAGACTCAGATCATACAAACGAGGCAATATCCGGGAACTGGAACCCTTTTCGAG
>CETG01191733.1_pt1 | contig 10009 bp, 5 predicted proteins | sample 361471 | NCBI WGS metagenome assembly CETG01 (sample SAMEA2622696, study PRJEB7988) | marine metagenome | isolation source: saline water (ENVO:00002010), including | reverse complement strand
GAAGCTAGTGTTCTCAAAACTACATGCAAACTGAACCTTAAGCTCCAAGCCGACCTGGATAACATAAGGGGTCAATATTCAAAAAAGGTACAATCAGAAAAAGAGCTAACCAATTTAATTAGTGAGCTCTACGTTAAATTAAAACAAGCATCTGAATTTTATTACAAGCTAGAAGAGAATTACCCGGAAATCGCAAGGAAGTTTGATGAGTAAAAAGCTTGTAGGTTTAAGTCAAATAAATGAAGAGTTAAGTGGAGCTTTGAACTTACTTCAGGAAAGACTTGGTGATTTTCCAGTTAATAATAGTACACAAGGCAATATCGCCCAAGGAACAGATAGTTTACTGGATCGTTGTGCTGATGTAGTTGGTGAAGAAAAAAACACGAAACCCATTATAAGGGTAATTCACCATTTAGCATGTAGTGGCGGGAGTTTGATCTCAAAATGCCTCTCTTCAATGCCTAATGTTTTTTTGCTAAGTGAAACCCACCCAACAGCCTTTGCAAAACACGAAAGGGACAATATTTCCTTCAGTCCAACCAATATTCCTTTACAATGCCACTACGCAAATATCCCCGATCTGAATAACTTAAATTCAGAATTGTTTAAGTCAAGCATAAGGCTTGTTCATAGCCATTGCGAGAACATTGGTGGATATCTTGTGCTGAGAGAACACTCCCATTCTGATTTTACGTCAGATAATGATGTGCCAACGGAAAGCCCTTTGCTGAGGTTACTAAAAGATGACTATGATGTTAGGTCCCTGGTAACGATTAGAGAACCTGTTGAAGCTTATAGTTCCCTTAAGAGAAACGGGTGGATAAGATTTAAACCTGCAACTTTTGATGAGTACTGTAGGCGATTAAATTTGTTTTTGGCGCAATTCAGTAGAGAACAAATATTCAAATACGAAGATTTTATAGATTGTCCGATGGGAACAATGGAAAGCATGTGTGCACATATTAAGTTGGGATTTAATGAGAATTTTGAGTACATTTTTGATTCCTTTAATGTTTCGGGTGATAGCGGAAGAAAAGGAAGCGTTATTGAGAAAAGACCTAAACAAATAGTTCAGGAAGTAATCGAATCAAAAGATAATAGTTCGAACTACAAACGTTTTTTAAAAGAGTATTTTTCGAATTAAAAGCACAGAATAAGCGGCTATAATTAGTAAGTCAGGTAAGTATCTCAATGAAAATTAAACATATAATTAACCCTGTTGTCGTACCAGAAACGTCAGATTTGTTTATAGCTCAACCAGTGACCTTTGAGTCTATGCGAGTTGCAAAACAAAATGCAAAAAAGAAAGGGATTGATGTCGAGTTGTTAGCAACTTGTTATGAAGAAGATGAGTCACTTGTTCCCCCGTATTTTAATTACGCAGGGCAAATGGAACGTTCAGTTTTAGATGTTGGTACCTTCCAGAGAAAAAGAAAGCTGCCGTTGATCTGTGACATATTAGATAAGGTCGATTACGAAGATGACGATATAATAATATACACCAACGTAGATATTGCAGTTCAGCCAGAGTTCTATTCAAAAGTAAAGGAGATTTATGATAGTGGCTTAAAAGCTTTCACTATTAATAGAAGAACAATACCTCAGCACTATACGACTCCAGCGCAACTCTCAGACATGTACAAAGAGCATGGAGAAAAGCACCCAGGCCATGATTGTTTTGTATTTACTGGAAAGATGTTGAGTACATTCAACCTTGGATTGGGTTGTATCGGAGCCAATTGGATCGGAAGGATCTTATTAACAAACTTAATGGCTCACTGCGAAGAGTTTGAGACTTTACCAGATGAGTTTTTGACATTTCATATAGGCGATGATCGTTCATGGAAAGTATCTGAGTTAAATGATTATGATATGCATAACGAAAGTGAACTATTAAAGGTTATTGAATATTTTCTTTCAAAAGGTGATGTCGTTAATCTTGATGAGTTAATAACGATGCATTCTTTTCATTTAGATAATTTGCAGTGTCAGAAAGTTGTTAAATTAAGTACATTTTCACGAGATTCTCTAAAACTAACTTCGCTTGGAGTTAACACACATTATAAAGGTAGTGGTGAGTGGAAGCTTCCGGTATTTTTGAATCAAGAACCTATATTTATTGTAGGTCATCCACGAAGTGGAACAACTTTATTGCAATCACTATTAATGACTTGCAATGACATTGTTTCGTTACCGGAGACTCATTTCTTTAGTATAGTTCGCCATCGCTTAAAGGTATCAAATGATAGAATTGATATCGCTTGCATCGATGATGTTATTTTCACTATTAGAAAAAGATTCCCACTATCAATTGAAACCGAAGCTTTACTAAAAGACATTGCGGAGAAAGGAAACCTTTCACCTAAAATGCTATTTGAGTTTTTGGTGTTAGACGGTCTATTGACTAACTATGATCCTGAGTTAATAAGGGATTGTCGCTTTGTCGAAAAAACACCTGACCATGTTGAGTATCTGGATATTATATTTAGGTTCTATCCTAATGCAAAAGTTATAAATATCGTTAGAAATCCAGAAAAAGCAATATTATCCAGGAGACAAAACTTTATAGGTGAAAAAAACTGGCCAATCGAAACGCACGCGGTGCGTTGGAAAGATAGTATTATTGCTTCTGAAAAGTATACAAATGACTCAAGGTTTTATACGGTTAAGTTTGAAGATTTAGTTAAAGATAAATCAGGGGTCATGAACACTATAGCTAGATTTTTAAATATTAATTTTAATGTAGATAAGTTGGATGAATATAAAGATAGGGCGAAACTTATAGCCTTGCCTTGGGAAAATTGGAAAGAAAATAACAGTAAAGAACTTGCAACTTCCATCGCTGAGCGAACTGAGAGAAGGCTTTCAGAAAGTGATTTGAAAATATTATCTTTAATAGCAGGAAGCGCCTCTAAAAAGCATGGTTATAACCTAGATTGCCATAGCATTGAACCAAATAAACATAGAGAAAATAATGTAGTCATATTCTCACACGTTGCTTCTCACCCTCAAAATCAGGGAAATTCAAAAAGAGTTTACAGCGTCTGTAAAAAGCTTAAAGATTTAGGATATAACGTCAGCTTTTTCTATAATCTTGTTCATCCTAATATGGAGGTTGATTACAAAGCAATGATGGATGAATGGGATGATGTGTACGTTAATACACCCATTCCAAAGGCTATGGATAGCCAAACCGGCTACTATGACATTGATCACGCCTGTGATAATCAAGTAACTTCCGCTTTTTCTGACTACGTGAAGAAAAGAAATGCAGGAGTAGTTATATGTAACTACGTCTTTTACTCTAAAGTTCTAGACGGAATAGATGATGACATCTATAAAGTAATCGACACGCACGATAAATTTTCTGATAGACACCTAAAATTAAAGAGTAGAGGTGTTGCCAAAGAGTTATGGTGGTATTCATTTACTAGTGATGACGAAGGTAGAGGCCTTGATCGTGCCGATTTAGTTTTGGCAATTCAGAAAGAGGAAGCTAACTTCTTTTCACGAATAACTTCATCTGCAGTCGAAGTATTACCTCAAATCGAAGATGTTGGTAGTACACCTGTACACCTGCCGAAAAAGATCCGTAAGGTTGGCTTTATTGGTAGCAATAATCCGATAAATGTAGACACTTGTAATTTATTGTTGAAATGTTACGAAGAGCATCCTGAACTGAATTTACCCGAGTTAATTATCTGTGGTTCAGTTTGTGATTCACTTACCTTTGAGGATAAACGAGTCAAATTGAAAGGTAAGGTTAAAGAAGTTTCAGATTTCTACAAGACTATTGATTGTGCTCTAGTCCCTATTGAATTTGGTTCTGGCCTCAAAATAAAGGCAATTGAAGCTTTATCGTACAATAAGCCAATTCTGACAACCAGACATGGATCGATAGGCCTTGGGTCCAGTAGCCATTACCTTAACTTTGAGTCTGTTAACGATTTGGTTATAGGCTTGAGTGAACTCTACAATAAAAAAAGTGATAGCCACTTTATACAACACGTTGATTATTGCTTTAATCTTTTTCAAAAATATGTTAATTCAGCACATCTTATATGCAATCGATTGTTTGATAAAAGATTCATATCTAAAATAAAGGATGAGAAGCGGTATATCCATTTACCATCCAAGATGAGAGAGAATCATACTGTTAATTCTGCAAAACGGTTTCTAGCAGTTAATGCTCCTACAATAAAGCATACCGGTAAGAACGTATTGTTCATCGGCCATGGATTTCATCTAAAGACTCGCTCTTCTCAGTTTTTTATTAAATACTTGGAAACCCTCTTTAACGTATCCTTCCATTGGGAATTTCCGCATCAACAAGATACGGGAAAACCTAAGGGCAAATTAGGAGCGTTCGACTTTGTCTTTTTTTGGCAGATAATGCCTTCACAGGAACTGTTAAGTCGTATCGAATGTGAGAACATTATTTGCATACCAATGTATGATGGCACAGGAGTCTATCTTGACGGTTCCATACATATTCATAATTTCGAGCCATTTAAGAGTAGAAAGTTCATTTCGTTCTCACGAGTTTTACATCGTTCACTTAGAGAAAACGGATTCGATTCATATTATGTTCAATATGCTCCTTATATCGAGCCAAAATCATCAGAAAGCTTGTTAAAAAGGGGCGAGAAGCCAAAAGTATTTTTCAATTATAGAAAAGATGAGATTTCGTTTGAATTAATAAAGCAACTAATAGACCCAAGCGATATAGAGTCACTTCATATTCACATTACGCCTGATCCTAGACAGGGCTTCACTTATCCTTCACCAGAAGATATTGTTAAATATAAAATAACTTTTAGTGAATGGTTCGATAATAGTGAAGATCTAAAAGCTATAATCAATCAACATGATGTATTTATTGCGCCGCGTTTATATGAAGGTATTGGCATGGCGTTTCTTGGTGCAATGGCATTAGGTAAGTGTGTTATTGCTCCAAATTTAGCTACGATGAATGAGTACATCAACCATAGAGAAACTGGATTACTTTATGATCACAGGAAGCCTGAAAAGTTAGATTTATCCAATTGGTTCGAGATTGGGTTGAGTGGTCAAAAGAAGCTTGGGTTGTTGCATCATAGATTTGAAACAAGTCTTAAGTATATTTTTTCATTTATCTGTGCGCCTTCACTTCAAAAGCAATTAGCATCTAGAGCGACGCTTAAAGGTAATGGCCAAACTTTAAGTACTGTGTTGTTGGTTTTTCCGCATAATCCATTCCTTCAAAGTAACGGGGTTCAGGCGCGATTTTTCTCTTTGTTAAAATATTTTAAAAGTAGAAACGTAAAAGTTGACATTTTTTCTCACGAGAATTTTGTTGATTCATGGGATAACAAAGAGAAGTTTAGTGATTATTTCCGTCACCTGTACTTATCCGATTTTGCGAAGGCAAAAAACTCAGGTCTTTTAAGTCAGCAAAAATCTCCTTTACCTGATTTTTCTTTCGTTAGTCTTAGGAATAGTTTACACAAAATCCTAAACGAGAATAAATATGATTTGTTCTTAATGGGCTATGTCCATTGGGCTCACCTCGTAGATGAGGTCAAAAGCACTCCTACCGCGATAATGGTTGAAGATTGTATAAGTGTTAATATAAAGGAAAGAACTGCTAATCAATCAGATTTCGACTTGGTTTCTTCTTTGAATGACGAAATTGAGCGCGTAAATAAATTCGATACAGCTATCTATATTTCTGATACCGAAAGGGATATGTTCACTAAAAAAGGCGCGACTAATAAAAGCTTTTGTATCCCACATGCTGTAAAAACCAACTCTATCGTGCATTCACAAGAAGATTTTGAAGGCAGAAATTATGACCTTGTTTTTGTAGGCTCTGATAATCCCTTTAATATAGAAGCAGTTAATTGGTTTTTAGCTAATGTTTGGTCCATGCTTGGACAGCAAGTTACTTTGGCTGTTGCAGGCGATGTCTGTAACTCTGTAGATTCTTCTAAAATTGACGGTAAATCTAGAGTTCATCTACTAGGTAGGGTTGATGACCTCAGTGATTTGTATAGGAATTCAAAAGTCGCTATTTGCCCAATGCTACATGGTACTGGCTTAAAAATTAAAATCATTGAAGCTCTCTCTTATGGCTTACCGGTTATATCATTGCCGAGTGGGTTGACTGGTTTAAAAGTCGCAAATCAAGCGACAATAAGAGTTGAAACTCCGGTGGAGTTTGCAAATGCTGTAATATCTTTGACTTCAAGGTACGACGAGTGGTTAAAAGTGTCTAGAGATGCTGTCAGTATGATTGAGCAGAATTATTCCTTAAATGCAGTGTACAACTTATTTGACGACGCATTTTAAATTGATTTTTATAAAGAAACGCCTAAATTTTATATTTCTAATTGGTGCTTAAATGAATAAAAGTTATATAGTAACATTTCCACGCAGTGGACATCACATTTTACTCGGTTTATTAGACTCATATGTTAATGTTTCAGATAATTACTGTGAGTTTTATGAGTGTAAAAATAATAAGAACGAATCTATCCATTGCCCTATGAATAATGACAACTGGACAGCCAAAAAATCCCAATGTGGTAGTGGAAGGCAGCTGATAAAATCTCATGATTTTGATCTTGAATTAAAGTATTCAGAAGAAATTAATTATCTTGTGCAGTTAAGAAATCCAATTTTATCAATACAGAGTTGGTATGAGCTACAAGGTAAGGACCTTAATAACAAGGAAGAGTGGGAAGATTTTTTTACTGATAAATTTGAGTTTTGGAAGAGGTTTGTAGACAAGTGGCTTGCGCTAAGTGACAGAAAAAATGTATTAGTTGTCAATTATGATTCGTTATCTGATTATAGTTACATAGATAATATTAGGCGCTTTTTGTCTCTACCATTTCGAGATGAAAACAGATATAGCTCAGATAGGTTTAATCCCAAAAGAAAAGCTATAAAAGATCCATACGGCTTTTTAGCCGAAAATGAAGATTCAGTATCAGATCGTTTGCGTAGATTGGGAATAGACCGCATTTTTAGTTGAGAAGGAAAAAATGTGTAGAGAATCTATTGGACGCAGGTTGTTATATTCAAGAGAATAAAATGAAAAAAGCACTTATTACCGGTGTAACCGGCCAGGACGGCTCTTATTTAGCCGAATTTTTATTAGAAAAAGGATACGAAGTACACGGTATTAAACGTCGTGCTTCGCTGTTTAATACTGAACGTGTCGATCACATTTATGAAGATCCACATAACGAAAATCCAAAATTCCATCTGCATTATGGCGATTTAACGGATACCTCTAACCTAACACGTATTCTTCAGGAGGTTCAGCCGGATGAAGTGTATAACTTAGGTGCGCAGTCGCACGTTGCGGTGTCTTTTGAAGCGCCTGAGTATACCGCCGACGCGGATGCCATGGGTACTCTACGTCTGCTTGAAGCCATTCGCTTTTTAGGAATGGAGAAGAAAACAAAGTTTTATCAGGCATCTACGTCTGAACTTTATGGTTTAGTACAGGAAATTCCTCAAAAAGAAACAACACCGTTTTATCCACGTTCACCTTATGCTGTGGCGAAAATGTATGCGTATTGGATCACGGTAAACTATCGTGAGTCGTATGGTATGTATGCCTGTAACGGCATTTTGTTTAATCATGAATCGCCACGACGCGGCGAAACCTTCGTTACCCGCAAAATCACACGTGGCATATCAAACATTGCGCAAGGCTTAGAATCGTGCTTGTTCTTAGGTAACATGGATGCGCTACGAGATTGGGGGCATGCTAAAGACTATGTTCGTATGCAGTGGATGATGCTGCAACAGGATCACGCTGAGGACTTTGTAATCGCAACAGGCAAGCAAATTTCAGTACGCGAGTTTGTACGAATGAGCTGTGAAAATGCCGGTATTACCGTCGAGTTTACTGGGGAAGGCATAGATGAGATAGCTAGTGTCACAAAAGTTGATGCCGAACTAGCTCCAGGCGTAAGTGTCGGCGACATCATCGTAAAAGTAGACCCTCGCTACTTCCGCCCTGCAGAGGTTGAAACGTTACTTGGCGACCCGTCAAAAGCGAAAGAAAAGCTTGGTTGGGTGCCCGAAATCACTGTTGAAGAAATGTGTGCCGAAATGGTCGCCTGTGATCTTGAAAAGGCCAAGCAACATGCTTTACTCAAGAAACACGGCTATTCTGTCGCCGTTGCGAAAGAGTAATAGCAAGATATATTTTTATCAAAACGGCTGTAAGCATATCAGCCGTTTTCTTACTATTCTTGCCATTCAACTAGCCTTTGTACTGATAACCTGAAATAAAGCTTTTAACCGGTTACTAGCTGCAGCTTTTCCAAGTATGCATAAGTTTTTTCTGAAACAAGAGCTTTAACTTTTGTATACTCTTTTTCGTTTATATTTTTCCTAACAGACGATGCACTTATGGGCCTGTTATCAACTAGTATTCGTTCAATTATATTTACGTTTATGCCGTACTCAGGCATTGCATGCAGCATAAAGGTGTTATAGTACTTAGTTAGCTTACAATTTGGCTCATCGCCTAACCAGATGTCTTTTATATTAAGTATTGGCGCAATTTTTCTACCAAAACAGAATGATTCGAACTCTAATCCTTTAACGTGCTCCGGGCCATTGTGCTTATCTTTGTTGAAGTACTCAGGGATGATGTACTCAGAACACATAAATTTCCCGCCCTTAAGTACCGTTACTTTTTTATTATCTCTGTAATTTAATTGAACCATATTAAATCTGTCTTCGAAAGAGAACTCAGATTTTTCTGACTCTATAACAAATAGGAAAAGATGATCTACGTTTGAACAAGCCGTATCAATTAGGTGTTGGTGGCCGAGTGTAATAGGATTACAGTTAACTAATATACTGCCACATCTATCAGTTTTTTTTCTTTTGAATTGACATAGGTAATTTTGAAATTCGGTAAACGAATCATCAAATTCGAAAGATTTTTCTTTTAGCAAGTTATTGATTTCAAATATGGTTTTTTCAGCTAAGGAAAGGTCAGCAGCTTCATTGTGAACCTTTACTGTTTTTTGCGCAACAATGCTATTTATACTATTTGATAGGCGTCTAATGCCGGTTTCGGATAAGTGCCCCATATCATCAAAAAATAAACTTTGTCTGTCAAACGTGACTTCATGTTTAAGCATCGACGTAGTAGATACAAGGTGAGAATGGTCTTTTATTCCACCATCTCTCAAAAAAACTACAACATCTCCTTTTTTTATTATTCCTTCTCGAATTTTTTTAATTGTCTTAATTATAGTAACCCGTTCTCCAAAGCGGTGGGGTAAACCTAGAGATTCACAGTACTTAATGTTGGAGTTAATATTAAGCATCCGCTGATGCAGAGAGTCACTAAAGTTTAAAAAAGGCTGGAATGTGGTAGAGGAGCCTACAACATACAAGCTGAATTTACCCAGTGTCCGGCTAGCGTACTGTCGATTGTTAAATTGCTTTTTTACTAAGCTGTCTAGCCGGAAAATATCGCCTTCTGTATATAAAATTTCACTGTGCTGATTATTGGTTTCCGAGTAACCGTCTTCGATCATGTTGTCATGTTTACAGAACACGCCATATAGAAAAATTCCGTTTGTGAAACACTCACGATGTAATAAATTAAGCAGAGCTGAAATTCCATTATCATCTACTTTGTAATGAACGAGTTCGTCCCTGTTGTAATTAGTTTTTATCATTTTCAGTTTATATTGTACTTAATGTGATTTGAGTTTTTATACCCCATTTCTAATGGGAAACTCTTTATCAAAGTGAATGATTCATAAGATAAAGAGATGCTTTAGGATATGCAAAATTTTCAGCTTATTTTTAGACGTATTTCTTCATCAGATTTGGTATTATTCCACAAGTTTTTATTCTAAAGATACGGATGCCACATGAAAACAGTATTTGTAGCTGGCCACCGCGGCATGGTGGGCGCAGCCATTGTAAAAAACTTGGAACAGCGTGGTGGTGTATACATTATCACCCGTACCCGTAGCGAACT
>CETG01015053.1_pt1 | contig 10028 bp, 8 predicted proteins | sample 361471 | NCBI WGS metagenome assembly CETG01 (sample SAMEA2622696, study PRJEB7988) | marine metagenome | isolation source: saline water (ENVO:00002010), including | reverse complement strand
ATTCCCACTTCTTTGATATGACCAGATTGCTCTTCACCTAAAAGGTTTCCCGCACCTCTAATATCCATATCATATGAAGCAAGTGAAAAGCCTGCACCAAGATTATCTAATGTTTGCATTACCTCTAATCTTTTTCTAGCATTATTAGTTAACAATGTATCATCATTTATTGTTAAGTAAGCGTATGCCCTTGCCTTCCCTCTACCTACTCTGCCACGTAATTGATATAATTGAGATAATCCAAATTTATCAGCATTATAAACAATTATAGTATTTGCTAACGGTATATCTAATCCTGACTCAATAATATTGGTAGAAAGAAGAATATTTGCTTTACCTTGTGAAAAACCAATCATTGATTTATCTATATCTTCAACACTCATTTTTCCATGCGCAATAGCGATTTTTAAATCTGGTAATAGTTCAATTAATTTATCATGGACTCTATTTAAATCTTTTATTCGAGGTGCGACACAAAATACTAATCCACCCCTGTGAATCTCTCTTTTTATAGCTTCTTTTAATGTAACTTTATCCCAAGGCGAAACAAACGTTCTGATTGAAAGTCTGTCAATAGGTGGAGTTGTAATTAAGCTCATAGTCCTAACACCTGAAAGAGACATTTGAAGTGTTCTTGGAATTGGAGTAGCAGTTAACGTTAACACATGCATTGATTGCCTGATGGACTTTAGGTATTCTTTTTGTGCAACACCAAAATGTTGTTCTTCATCAATTATAAGGAGCAATAAATTATTAAATACAATTTTTTTAGATAATAATGAATGAGTTCCAATAATAATTTGAGTTTCACCAGTTTCTATTTCCTGTTTTATTAATTTACTATCTTTAGATTTTACAAATCTTGATAACTCACTCACTTTTATTGGAAAACCCCTAAATCTTTCTTGAAAATTTACAACATGTTGCTTAACCAACAGAGTTGTGGGCGCAATTATAGCTACCTGATAACCCGCCATTGCCGCCATAAATGACGATCTAAGGGCAATTTCTGTTTTACCATAGCCAACATCGCCACAAATTAATCTATCCATTAATCTCCCAGACATTAGATCATTTTCAACATCATTAATGGCTAATTGTTGATCTTCAGTGGGAGTATATGAAAAGCGTGAACAAAAACGTTCGTATTCATCTGAAGGAAATTCTAATGGATTAATTTTAGTTGTTTCTCTGCTAGCGGCTATTTTTATTAATTCATCTGCAATTTCTTTTATTCTTTTTTTAGCATTTGCTTTTCTTGCCTGCCACCCACTACTACCAAGTTTATCAAGATTAACATCAGTACCTGAACCATATCTAGAAATAAGTTCAATATTTTCAACAGGAACATATAATCTGTCATTACCACTATATAGAAGTTTAAGGCAGTCTCTCTCTAAATCATTAGACTTAATCGTCTCTAATCCATCATATTTACCAATGCCATGTTCAACATGAACAAGAAGGTCTCCAGTCGTTAATGAGGTTATATCTCTTAAATAATTTTCTGCTTTTTTTGATTTTACAGATGGTCTTAAAAATTTGACTCCAAACAAATCTTCTTCTGAAACAAAAAGAATATCATTTATTTTAAATCCTTTTTCTAATGGATAAACAATACAAGAAAATTTATCATTTAATTTTGATATATTCTTTGTTTCATTGATAAAATCATATTTAGCAATGCCATTAATTATGCTTTTAATTCTTTGCAAAGATCCATTTGAGTTACAACAAACTAATATCTTATTATGTACTTTTGTTAGATTAAGCAACTCATTGACTGGATTTTCGCCTTGAATTTTTGCAATACTAAAATCAATTCCGGGTTTAATATTTAAATTTATTGAAGCATTTTTTTCACCCGAAATAAAAGAATTAAATTCAATTACAACTCTTTTGTCTAAAATCTCTAATATTAGTTTTTTATCTAAATATAAATGGTCTGAAGATAATAAATTAAATCTTTTGCCTTCATTATTATAATCATCTTTCCTTGCGTTATAAAAATCATTAATTTCATCAAACTTTGTGTCTAAAACTGGTAAATACTCTTTATCTAAAATTATGTGAGCATCACCAATATGATCAAATATTGTGGCTAAACTTTCATGAAACATAGATAAATAATGTTCAATACCATTTATTCTAATTTTCTGGGAAGTATTACTATAGATTGATTTATCATACTCATCGTTAAATATTTCTCTGTAATTTTTCCTAAATAATTCAATACTTTGATCTGTTAAAATAATCTCATTACCAGCGTTAAAATTTATAAGATTGATATTGTTTAAACTCAACTGACTGATAGGGTCAAATACTCTTAAGGAATCAATTACATCACCAAAAAAATCAATTCGAACAGGGTATATTTCTCCAGGTGGATAGACATCAAGAATACTTCCCCTTAAAGAATATTCTGAATCCTCTCTAACAGTATTAGTTCTTATATAACCATTGTTTTCAAAAAAATTTATTAATTCTCTTTGTGAAATTTTTTGTCCGGAATGTATGCTTTTAGATGAATTTTTAATAAAGTCTTGGTTAGGAATTTTTTGAATAACGGAACCAATTGTGGATAAAATTATTGTTTTTTTGCTACTTGGATTAGCTAAACTTGATAGTGCTCTTACCCTTTTACCTATTAATTTTTGATTTGGTGAGTTCTTGTCAAATGGAAGACAGTCCCATGCTGGGAATTCAATAATATCAATATTATTATTTATAATTTTGAGGGATTGTGAGAACCTTGCTAACCTTATATCGTCTCTCAAAATGATGAGTATTTTACTAAAATAGTTACATATTTCTACAGCTGCTAGACAATCTGCTCCATCAGGTAGATTAGAAACTATATATTTTTTTTTTTGAATTAAATCATTATCAAAAAGATTCATCATGATTTTTTCATCATTAATATAAATTTTTTATAGTTTTCATCTTCAAAAAATGGAATAGCCTCATTATTTGAAACCCAATTCCAAATATTTACATCACCAAGAGTAAGAAATTTTTCATATGATTCCAGTTCACTTATACTTAATTTTTCTAAATTGTTTCTAGCAAAATTACTTAATACAAAATCACATTCTTTTGAACCAGAATATATAGAACGATATTGAAGTTTTTTTATGAGAGAATTTTTGTAATTTAGTTTTGTCATTAGATAATAAATTTTGATAAATTAAAATATGAAATTTAAAAGACCAAGTTTTTTGTATCCATTATTTTCAGAGATTACGTTAATACCTGGAATTGGGCCAAAAACATTCAAGCTTCTAGAAAGTAAAATTGGTAAAAATGTCATTGATCTTTTATTTCATCTTCCACACACAGTCATTAATCGTTTAGATAGTTTAGATTTAAAGCATTGTCCAACAAATTCAATCGTTACAAAAAAAATATTGATTACTAAACAAATATCAAATTTCTATAATTCAAAAAGACCATTAAGGCTCCTTGGTAGTTGTGAAAATATTGAAGTCGAAATAGTTTTTTTTAATTATAAAGGCCAATATATTGAAAAAAATTTTCCTGTTAACTCAACTGTAATTGTTAGCGGTAAGATTAATTGGTTTAATCAAAGAGTAAAATTTACAAATCCTGACTATATATATGAAATTAATCACTCAAAAAAAATTCCAAAATTTGAACCAATATATCCACTTACTGCAGGTATAAACAATAAACTACTTGGAAAATCTATCAGGCATGCAATTACGCTTATTCCTTCAGATTTGCCAGAATGGATACCAAACAAAATTATTAAAGAAAATAATTGGCCTTCATTTGAACAAGCCCTTAAATTTATTCATTTCCCAAATTCAACGATTGAAGTTGATAAAAGAAGTTCATGCTTGCAGAGATTAGGCTTTGATGAAGCTTATGCAAATCAATTGGGAATGCAAATTTATAAAAAAAAATACCAAGTTTTAAATGTAAACAAAGTTAAATGTAAATCAAAATATTTTAATAGGTGTTTAGAAAGTTTAAATTTTAATCTTACTAATTCACAGAATAAATGTATTGAAGATTTGTATTCCGATCTTTGTTCAAAAACTCAAATGAAAAGAATTTTACAAGGAGATGTTGGAAGTGGTAAGACAATTGTTGCTTTGGCAGCAATTTTAAATGTAATTGAAAGCTCTAAACAAGCTGCATTTATGGCACCAACTGAATTATTATCTAATCAACATTATAGTTTTATCAAAAATATCACTAAAAGTCTTAATATAGAAGTAGCCCTTTTAACGTCGAAAATAGATAAGGAAGAGAGGAGCTCTATATTAAATAAGATTTCAAAAGGGCATATAGATATTTTAATTGGAACTCATTCGTTAATTTCTGATAATGTCATATTTAATAATTTAGGGATAGCAGTAATTGATGAACAACATAAATTTGGAGTAATACAAAGAAGTAAAGTCCTTGCCAAAGGAGAAAATGTACATTTGTTACTCCTAACAGCTACCCCAATACCCAGAAGTTTATCTATGACAATTTATGGTGATCTAGACATTAGTGAAATTAAAGAAAAACCTAAAAATAGAAAAAAAATCATAACTAAGATTTTACCATTGGAAAAATACGAGAAAGTAAAATTGGCAATTTCTAGAGCACTTGAAAATGAAGAAAAAATTTATTGGGTATGTCCTGTACTTAAAGAAACAGAAAAAATTGATCTAGTATCATTAAATAATAGATTCAAAATTCTAACTAAATCATTTTCAAAATTCAATCCCTCATTAGCACACGGGAAAATGGACAATTATGAAAGAGAAAAATCAATCGAAAGATTTTTTAACAATGATTCAAAAATTTTAATAGCATCAACTGTAATCGAAGTGGGAATAGATATTCCTGATGCCACAATAATTATAATTGAAAATGCTGAAAGATTTGGACTTGCCCAACTTCATCAATTAAGAGGTAGAGTTGGTCGAAGTTCTTTGCAGTCTTATTGCATTCTTTTGTATGGAAAAAATATAAGCAATGTTGGTAAATTAAGACTTAGAACAATGAGAAATACTGATGATGGCTTTTTTATTGCTGAAAAAGATCTCGAATTAAGAGGTCCTGGAGAAGTTTTCGGAATAAGACAGTCTGGTGAAATTGAATTCAAACTTTTACCCTTTATTGATAGAGAAAAACTTTTATTGGCAAGAGATTTGGCATTCGATGTTGTTTCTACAAATAATATTAATTTTGAACATGAAGTTTTAGTAAGTCTTTTTAATAAAGATGAATATATTAAATTATTAAGTTAGAAAAAGAACTTTATTTTTCTTTAGGTACGACCATACCACCAGAAACGACTAATTTGAGTGCATCTTCTACAGACATATTCAGAAATATTAAGTCTTCTTCAGGGAAAAATAGAAGAAACCCACTAGTAGGATTTGGAGTAGTGGGCATGAAAACATTTACCATTTTCTTATCTACTCTTTTTCCTACTTCTCCCTTAGTTGAACCAGTAACAAAGCCAATTGCCCAAATGTCTTTTCTTGGGTACTGTACTAATACAGCTTGACGAAAAGCATCAGATTGTGTTGCCATAACTGTTTCAAGTATCTGTTTGATGGCACTATAAACAGAACGAACAACAGGCATTCTGTTTAGTATATTTTCCCATATAAGAATTAAGGTTCGGCCAAAAAGTCCAGTAGCAAGCAACCCAACAAAAGTTGTAAAAATAAATACTATAATTAATCCAAGCCCAGGAATTGAAAAGGGGAGATAGTTTGATGGTCTATAATTAAAAGGAACAAGCGGAACAACTAAGTTGTCTACAAATGTTATAAAAGCCCAAGCAACGTAAATTGTTAGTATTAGTGGCGTCATAACAAGAATACCTGTTAAAAACCAAGACCTAATTTTTGTCATTTATTAACCTTTCAAAAAAAGTTATTTTGTTCTAAAAAATACGTAGAATTTAAAATTAACATTTTATACATGAAATCAAATAAAAATAATACTTTTAGTTATTTAAATAACAAAAAGACGAATGATTTAGATAAATTACTTAATATTATGTCACATCTTAGAGACCCTGATAAAGGATGTCCTTGGGATATTGAACAAACTTTCAAATCTATAGCTCCTTATACTATTGAAGAAGCTTACGAAGTTAGTCAATCTATTCAAAATGAAGACTATAATGAACTGAAAAATGAATTAGGTGACTTACTGCTTCAGGTTGTTTTTCTTTCTCAAATAGCAAAAGAAAAAAAACTTTTTAAGTTCAATGATGTAGTGAAAAGTATTAATAAAAAATTAATTAGAAGACATCCTCATATTTTTGAAAAGAATACAAATATAAAAACACCTGGTGACGTTAAAAATCAATGGGATAAAATCAAAGAACAAGAAAATAAAAATAATAAAAAAATCAATACTTTAGATAATATTACAAAGAATTTACCTTCATTAATAAAATCTCAAAAGATACAAGAAGAAGTAAGTAAAGATGGTTTTGATTTTAATAATGTAAATGATTGTATCTTAAAATTACAAGAAGAAATTAAAGAATTTTTGGACGCACTTAAAACAAAGAATAAACAAAAATGTTTAGATGAAGGTGGAGATGTTTTATTTTCATCAATTAATATTTTAAGAAAAGCTGGCATTAATTCAGAAGAAGCTCTTGAGCATGCTAATAATAAATTTATAAAAAGATATAATAACTCTGAAATGCTTGCTATCAAAGACAACAAAAAATTTTCAGAATTATCACTAGAGAAAAAACATAAATATTGGTTAAAAAGTAAAAAAAATACTAAGTTTTAGTTTTATTTAAAAGTGTAATAAGACTTGAAGTGTCAAATCTACCACCGCTATTTTCTTGAATTTGAGCATAAAACTGATCAATTAAAGATGTAATTGGCAATCTTGACTTATTTTTTCTAGCTTCATTTAAACATAGCATCAAATCTTTTCTCATCCAATCTACGGCAAATCCAAAATTAAATTCATTTTGAACCATAGTTTCACCCCTGTTTGACATTTGCCAACTTCCAGCTGCACCTGATTTAATAACATCTAAAACTTTATTCATATCCAAATTAGCATTTTTTCCAAAATTAATTCCTTCAGACAAACCTTGAACCAAACCTGCTATGCAAATTTGATTAACCATTTTTGCTAATTGACCACTTCCAACATCACCTATAAGAGAAATATTTTTACCATAAGCATTCATAATTTTTGCAGCTTTATTAAAAATAGCTGTCTCTCCACCACACATAATAGAAAGAACACCCTTTTCAGCACCAACTTGCCCACCAGAAACTGGAGCATCAATGAAATGAACTTGCTTGTTTATAAGAATTTTATATAAATTCTTTGCCAAATCAGCACTTGCAGTAGTGTGATCAACTAGAATACTATTCTTAGACACTCCAGAAATTATTCCATCTTCACCATTAAATACTGATAAAACATCATCGTCATTTCCAACACAAACAAAAATATACTCTGATTTAATTGCAGCATCTTTTGGACTTTTACAGATTTGACCATTATACTCATTTGCCCATTTTTTGGATCTTTCTTTGGTTCGATTAAAGACAAAAACTTTATGACCTGCATTAGATAAATGACCTGCCATTGGGTAACCCATAACTCCCAAACCAATAAAACTTACATTTGCCATTAAACTTCCTAAAAATTATTTATTAATTTATTATATATTAAGTTTGAAGATGTACACAACAATTGACCTTTAGTATCAAAATTAAAAGTTTTTTTTGAGCCATTCAATACAACTTTACAACCCGAAGATTTTGCAAAGTTGTAAACTGGGGAATGATCCCAAGGAGTTAAGTTAAAGTGATGTAAATAATCTATTTTACCACAAGCAAGAGCAATAACCTCATAACCCGCACATTTGAGATTTTTTGAGGTTATTAAACCCTTACGGTCTTTCCGTGTTTGGAAATTACTAAATAAATTATCTAAAAATAAAGTCGATCCAGTAATAGGCACAATATTGACTTTTCTTTTTTCACGGTAAACGCTAATTCTATTATTCTTGAAGCATAAAAATATTGATTTTGAATTAAAACAATAGCAAAAAATCTCAAAAATTGGAAAGTAAAGCCAACTATATTTAGGTATTTTATTTTCACAGAGAGAGATCATTGTACAAAATTTATCATTATTGTTTACAAAATTATTAGTCCCATCTATTGGGTCACAGGTCCAAGTAAAAGGGGAGTAGGTATTTTTAGTATCTTTAATAAGTTCATTATCATAGCTTTCTTCACCAATAAAATTAATGTGTTTTTTGCGATCAAAAAGTTTTGACTTGATAAAGATTTCAGCTAATTTGTCAGCTTCCGTAACTAGATCATTTTTACTAGATTTTTTAAATATTTGTTCCTTACTAAGATTTCCGTAAAAAGGTAAAATTATATTTTTTGATACACTTTCTAAAGTTTTTTTAATATATTGAGTATCTTTTTTTTGAAAAATGTTTTCCATATTCTATTTTGCAACTTTAATATTAGGATATTTAGACTTTAGTTTTTCAAGGTCAATTTTAGTTATTTTTACTTTATACTGATAATTATCCAAATTATTGACTTTTTTAGATATAATTTTACAGTTTTCGTATAGCCAATTTGTAATTTGACCAAAGCTTTTTTTGAAAATAAGTTTTGTAGTTAAATATTTTTCATCAAGCTCTTTGTTAATTGCAAATTTAATCTGATCAATACCAGTACCATTTTTAGCAGAAACTGTAATTCCGTTATCTACATATAAATTTTTAGAATCAATATTATTTAAAAGATCAACTTTATTAAATATTTCAATCGTTTTATTTTCAATATTCTTATCAATTTTACTTAAAACATTATAAACATCTTCACCTTCAGAGATAAAGTAAGGCGAAGATAGATCTCTTACATGTAAAACAATATGAGATGAAGAAATTTCTTCTAATGTAGATTTAAAAGATTCTATTAATTCTGTAGGCAAATCAGAGATAAAACCAACAGTATCAGAAATAATAACACGATGATTCGATTTAGTTTTTAAGATTCTTCTCGTCGGGTCTAAAGTAGAGAAAAGCATGTTTTTGGATAATACTTTTTCATTTAATAACTTATTAAAAAGAGTTGATTTTCCAGCATTTGTATATCCTACAATAGAAACTATAACTATATTATTATTAATTCTATTTTTACTTTGAATAGATCTAGTATTTTTTACTTTATTTAGAAGAAATTGAATTTTTTTAATTCTTTGACTTAACATTCTTTTATCGAGCTCTAACTGAGTTTCACCAGGTCCTCCAAGAAAACCGAAACCTCCTCTTTGTCTTTCTAAATGTGTCCATGTTTTTACTAATCTACTTTTTTGATAAAGAAGATGAGCTAGTTCAACCTGAAGTTTACCTTCATGAGTGCTTGCTCTTTTACCAAAAATTTCTAAAATTAAATGGGTTCTATCTATCACTTTCAAGTTATAGATTTTTTCTAAATTACGTTGTTGTATTGGTGTCAAATCATTATTAAAGATTAATAGATCTATTTTATTTTCTATGATAATTTTTTTAAATTTTAAAATAAGACCTTTTGAAAGAAAAAAACCAGGGGAAGGATTCCTTAGTTTTAGATACTTAGAGTATAATACATCAATATTTAGAGATTTTGTAAGATTAATAGCTTCTTGAATTTTGTGAGAAGCAAAATCATTACTAAAATTATCTAAATATATTGATAAAACTAAGCTTTTTAATTTATTGTTTTTATTTGGTATTTTCAATTCCTAGGGACAAAGGCTCGGATGGCATGATTGTTGAAATAGAGTGTTTATAAACTAATTGAATGTGAGTATCTCTTTTTAGTAATATTGAAAAGTTATCAAACCAAGTAATAATTCCTTGTAGCTTAACACCGTTTATAAGAAAAATTGTTACTGACAATTTATCTTTTCTTATTTGGTTTAAAAAGGTCTCTTGTAAATTTTCAGTTTTCATTTTTTTTTAACGCCTACAAAAAATATATATATATTTATTTAGC
>CETG01131283.1_pt1 | contig 10031 bp, 8 predicted proteins | sample 361471 | NCBI WGS metagenome assembly CETG01 (sample SAMEA2622696, study PRJEB7988) | marine metagenome | isolation source: saline water (ENVO:00002010), including | reverse complement strand
TCTTGAGAATATTTATAGTAATCTTTTACAAAAATATAATTAAATTATTTATTTCCAAAAACTTCATATCAAATAGTAAATAAAAAATTTAGTTTTGTATATTTATCTATAATTTTTGATTAATTTATTATCTAGTATACTCAAAAAGTAATTGAATGAATTTGAATAGTTCTAAATTACACTTAGAATAAATCATTTTTTTATGATTATTTATGTTACATGAAAATGTTATTATTATTTTTAATAGTTGATGATTGATGATTCCTCTAACTCTACCTTCTTTTAGTAAGCAAGATGAAAAAGCCTTATTGACTGCACTTAGGTCAACATTTGCTAGTGGTGATGGACCTTCTTGTAAAGAGTTTGAACATCAACTTTCTATTTATCTAGGAGTTAAGAATGTCCTTTATGTAACTTCTTGCACCGCTGCTTTGGATTTGGCTTATATGGTGAAAAACTTTGATTTAGGTAAGGAAGTTTTGGTACCAAATTTTACTTTTACATCTACTGCATTAGCTCCAATATTGAATGGTCTAAAAGTAGTATTAGTTGATGTAGATCCTTTTAATGGAAATATTGATTTTGAAGATGCAGAGACTAAAGTCAATGAGAACACTGTTGCGATAACTCCTGTCGACTATGCAGGTAACCCTGTAGAAATTGAAAAAATGCAAAAATTTTCAACTAAGCATTCTCTTTATGTAGTCCATGATGCTGCTCAGTCATTTGGGTCTGAATATAAGAAAAGAAAAATAGGCCAATTTGGTGATGTGACGGCATTTAGTTTTCATGGAACTAAGAATCTTGTAACAGGAGAGGGCGGCGCTTTAGTTACTAATAATGATGAGCTGGCATTTAAAGCAAGAATTGCTAGAGATAAAGGTACTGATAAATATAAATATATTGATCATAGAAATAAAAAAGGATTTTATGAATATGTATCAAAAGGTAATAGTTATGCACAATCTAATATATTGGCTGAATTAGGTATTTCCCAATTAAAGAAAATAGACCTTCTTAATAGAAAGAGAGAAAAAATTTCTAAAATTTATAATGAAGCTTTTTCTTTGATCTCTGGCATCCGAACTCCTAAAATAACTTCAGAGGCTAAGCCCAATTGGCATATATATTATTTACTTGTTCCTACTGAGGTAAAATTTAATATTATTCAATCAATTCGTGATAAAGGTGTTATGGCTAATATTCATTATAACCCTCTACATCATAATCAATATTATAATCAAGAAAATAAGCTTAAAGATGAGAATTTCCCTAATTCACTCAAATATTTTAATTCTTTAATTAGAATACCAATGTATCCAGATCTGTCTGAAAAAGATGTTGATAAGATTGTCAATGTAGTTACATCTTCTATTAAGGAATACTTATAAAAATGTATAACGATAGCAATATTGGAATAAGACCTATAGAAGAGGGAGATTTAGAGGTCCTAAGACATCTAAGAAATGATATGTCAACTTTTCTGAAATTAGGAAATGTCGGTATGTCAGATAAAACAGATCAGTATGAATGGTGGAAAAATACTTTACTAAATAAGAAAGAAGAAAGATATACTATAGTTGATATAAAGTTAGATAAAATAATTGGAATTGGAAAAATATTAAATATTGACAGTGTTAATTCAAATTGTGAAATAGGAGTAGATATTATTAGGTCTGAGAGACGCAAGGGTTATGGTTATTTATCATACTCTATTATATTAGATTACTTATTTATGCAAAAAAATATGCATACTATTTCTCTTAAAGTTATTGATTCTAATTATGAAGCAATATCTCTTTATAATAAATTGGGATTTGAAAAAACAGGATTTTTCAAGGAATATATCTTTAGAGATGGAAAGTATTCTGATTATAATATAATGTGTTTAACCCAAAAAAAATATTTTATATTGAAAAATTCATGAGAATTTTTTCAAATAAACGTTAATTCATTTAATTTTGGGGCATTTTTATCCTTAGAACTTAATAAAACACCATCTATATTTAAATCAGTATAGGTAGATATTAAATCAATTATATTTATTGAAATTTCATTCGATGGTGAATATCTTCCATCGCATTTATAAAAAAAAGTGGTTTCTTCTAACGTTAAAAAACCATGAGCATAGTGATCCGGTATACTAAGGGTAAGCTTATCAGATGATTTTAATTCGTAAGCATAAAATTTCCCAAATTCAGTTGAATTAACATCGACATTCAAAAGGAAATCAATTATCGATCCGTGAAGAAGTGTAATTATTTTCTTTTGTGGACAATTTTTATTTTGCCAATGCATGCCTCTTGCGACATTATCTCTAGATTGACTTAGCTTAGTAGAGCAGCCATTAATATTTAATGGATCATTCGTTTCATGAATACAAGTTAAGCTTCCTCTTAGGTCTGAATATGATTTGTGGTTATATACTGATACATCTGGAGGCAAAGAAGAATATTTTAACTTCATGATTATCATTAAAATATCACTATATATATATAACTATATTTAATTCGATTAAGCAATATTGTTTGCCTTAGCAAAGAAAAATTTTTTTTATAATTTATTATTATTCTGATTTTCTCTGGAGCTTTGTTTCGCTTTGGAATTATGAAACTATCTTAAAGGGTGAATTCTTAAACTAAAAAAGCATTTGTTTTATGTAAAGGCTTTATTTATTAATAGAGATTTTTATGCTCTTTTTATCAATAGTACTAATATCATTAATTACACTCAGTAGATATTCTCTTCTAAGCGTTGCTAAATTAGATTTAGCACTAATTAGTACAAAGTTATTGCATTAGTAATTTCAGCCTGTAATTATAAGGGCTTTGTAAAGACTTTTAATTTTTTAATTGTATCTCAGAATTTATACTTTTTTCTTTATAAGAAAGTAAAGATATTGCAAGTTTCTTCTCCAAAGTAAATTAACCAATATATTTCTTGATTCTATTTATTTAGTGAATATTTAAATTAATATATTAAAATTATTTGAAAAATCTTTTTTATATTTTGCTCACTATATAGTTTTGATCTTTTTTGAACTAGGACATAAAAATATATAATAGTTTTATGTTGAAATCTGATGTTGATGTTTTGCACCCTTTTGCATCGTTTTTGAATACTGTTTACTATAAAATCTTTTAATTTTATTATTTAATGTGATTCTCCTTATATAAATAGTAGAATGTTGATATCGAATTTTCACACTCAATGACAGAGAAAAAAAATATTTTTATATGCTTATCATTTTTATCTATTTTTTGGGTTTATATTTGGGGTGTTTGTGCTAATCCATTTCAAGTCTCATGTTTTTCATATGCTGGTACGGGAGATCATATTCAGCATTATCTGGGTTGGATTTCTTATGCCAAAGATGCAAATACAGATCTATTGTCAAGGACTTTTAGTGGATGGACATGGCCAATAAATTCAAAAATTCTATATTTTGATTCCATTCCATTACTATCAATTATATTTAAACCTTTTGTAAGTTTGATTGGTGTTGATTTTCAATATTTTAGCATTGCATCATTAGCAAATTTAATAGCTACATATTATTGTGGTCTATTAATTGGTAAGTATTTTAAATTAAAAAGTGGCTTGTCATCTTTGTTGGGAATATTATTAGCACTTTCACCTATAGCTTTAATAAGACTTATTGGCCATGAATCTCTTTCTCTTCATTTTTTGATTGTATTCCCTATTACATTGCTACTTATACGATCAGTTGATAAGTGGAAGTGGAGCCTGTTGATATTTTCTTCTCTAGGTACCCATGCCTATTTTTTTCCTATGGTTTTTCTTTTAAAAGTAAGTAGTTCTATTTATCAATTTAGAAATAGTTCTTTAAGGATGAATAAATTATTCCTCTTGTTTTTAAAGGATCTATTTATAACTTCTTTTTCTATAATTTTAGGGTTATATTCTTTTGGATATATAGGTAATTCCTTTTATCTAAATAAAAATAGTTTCTTATGGAGTGCAAACTTACTATCTTTATTTGACCCTGGTGATTTTTCATTAATATTTAATAAGTTAGAGATAGTGAGACCTTATCAATGGGAAGGGTATAGCTATTTAGGTTTATTATTCTTTGTTTTATTAACCATTTCATTTATCTTAAAATTATATAATAAGTCTGATTATAATCCAGTTTTTCCTGAAAGATCTTTCTTTGTTGTTATTTTAATTTTCTTTTTCTTTATTGCTTTAGGATCGCCTATTTATTTTGGAAAGAGTCTCCTGATTAATAAATCTATCTTAATGTATGAAGGTTCATTTATGAAATCTTTTATGAATACTTTTAGGTCCACAGGAAGATTCATTTGGCCAATTTATTATAGTTTGATTATTTGGTCTTATCTTAATGTGGCCCAGAGAGTTAATTCTAATAGAAAATTGAGTAATATATTTATTACTTTAGCACTATTTTTTATGATGGAGAATTATTTTTTAGTTTTTGGTACAGTGAGGAATGAAATTAATTCTCATTATGTTTCAGGTGTTAACTTTGAAAAAGAAATTAAGAATAGCATAATAGCAAAATTGATAAAAGAAAATAAATACTTTATAAACGCAACAGGTCGGCCATCTTATATATCTCCCAATATCCCTATATTGATGCCGCAAGCAGTTAATAATAATATAATAACAAATTATCATCCTAGACTTGCAAGAGACAATATTGAGTTTATTAATTTTTATAGTCAGGAGTCTTGCCAGATTTTAAGCAATATATTTGATCTTGCTGAAGATGATTTGATTTCACAGTCATTAGTTCTTATGGATAGTGAAAGTATAAATGAATGTAATCAATATGATTTTGAAGAGGAATTAAAACTACCTAATGAGAATATATCAATATTCTCATTAACTAGAAAATAAATACTATTCTTAGTTTACTTATAATTTATACTAATTGCTTCATTAGTTATCAAAAAAATAGAAATTATTTTCTCTCTAAGTTAATTAACCTAATCAATAAAGCTAGCTATATCTATAATATTAAGCTCTTTCTTGTATGATTTAAACTTTATTTTAATTCATTTCTGATTGTTGATAGAATTAATCTCATCAATTTAGATTTTTTGACAGTCTGTAAAAAAATTATATAGATTTATTTATCCACCGACTTCCCTTCTCCTGATATTAATCTTTATCTATTTTATTTGAAGACTTATCTTTAAATATTTGTCGGACCTTCTATTATATCTGTAGTTCTTTTTTTGAGCCTTTTACTGGTGGTTCGATTATATACAAAATATCAAATATAACATAATGTATTCCCGTGATAATAAGAATAAGTTGTTAGTTAGTCTTAGAATTAGTAAAATTTGGATGAACTTGATTCCCTTCTTTATGTTTAAGTATTGTTTTTTGGTAGTAATACATGATTCATTCTTCAGCTAGCTTAACTTCGGTGGTATCTCCAGTTTGTGTCGTTTCTGCTTGCTTCAATGAAGAGGATGTTATCTGTCAGTTCATAGAGAGAGTAACTGCGATACCTGAGGTAAGTCGTCTTGTTTTGGTTGATGATGGCTCTAAAGATAGTACGGTATCTAAAATTATTAACTTTATAGAATCTTCTCCTCATTCAAAAGTCACCCTGGTGGCGCTTACAAGAAATTTTGGTAAAGAAGCTGCAATGCTTGCAGGATTAGATCATGTAAAGGTTAGTTCTAAAGCTGTTGTAATGATTGATTCGGATTTGCAACATCCTCCTGAATTGATTAGTGAGATGGTTCAGAAGTGGAGGGAAGGTGCGGAGGTTGTTACTGCCGTTAGAGATAATAGGGATCAGGAATCTCGGCTGAAGATAGCTTCTGCTACTTGGTTTTATAAAGTTTTTAATCGACTAGTTGATTCAATTCAACTTAAAGAAGGTGCTGGTGACTTTAGACTCCTTAGCGCTCCTGTAGTTGAAGCACTTACGCAGATGCGAGAATTTAGTCGATTTTCAAAAGGCTTACTTCCTTGGACAGGATATCAAAGTATTGATATTACTTATAAACGTATTAATCGTGTCGGTGGCAGAAGTTCTTGGAATTCTTTTAAATTATGGAATTATGCACTTGATGGGATTTTCTCCTTTTCTGTTATCCCCTTGAAGGTTTGGACTTTTCTGGGTATCTCAGTATCTGGTGTTAGTTTGTTTTATGCATTGTTAATTATATTGAGAACATTTTTTAATGGAATTGATGTTCCTGGTTATGCGTCTTTAATAGTTGCTGTTTTATTTTTAGGAGGTATTCAATTAATAGGAATTGGTGTATTAGGAGATTACATTGGTAGGATTTATGTTGATACTAAAGCCAGACCCCATTATTTTATAAGGTCTATTCATTTGAATGAATGATTAATTTTCTGGTGAACTTTCTTGATTGCGTTCCATTCTTTTTCTCTCCAATTTGATGATATAAATTGTTTCGATAGAGGAAAATCTGATAGGGTATTTTCTTCATTATTTTCCAGAATCGCAGCCGGATGTAAAAGAATAATTGGCTGTGATTGATTGATTTTTTTAGAGAGAAATCTTAGCTCATTAAATGCCGAGAGTATATTTTTTTCTCCCATGTGACCAGAAAATAGAATTCCTGCAAAACCTAAATTTGTGCTCATTCCTGCTTTCAATATTCTTGGTTTTGCGATGTTCGTTAGGATCTGAAGGATAATCCACTTTAGAAGACCTCCATTGTATAAAATAGTATGCAAATATTGAAATGGTAAGTTAGTTGGCAATGGTTCTGAAAGAGTACGAATCCACTTGATATTTTCTTGCTTGTTAATTTCTATAATGATATCAAGAACGATTGGAATTAGATGAATATGTTGATGACCATCTAACTCTATCTGATTAGTTTTAAGCAGCTTTTTATAAATATTTATTTGTGCAATTAATTCTCTGCGAAGTTCACATTCAAGTGTTTTTCTATAAGGAAAATTTTTAGGCAAAAAAGAAGCCATAAGTAATTTAAAAAATGAACAATTGAGTTTTCCGTTTCTGTTGACAAGATTCTTTATTTGTTTTTTGGAAGTAATCGATCTACCTTCTGTAAGGCTAATGTGCAATGCAGGTGGAATTTTGTCTTGTTTTCTCCATTCACTTATTGCTTCCTGCACAGCGCTTCCATTTACAATGAGGCTAGCGCTATCCAAAAAGCCAGCCTTTGCTAGGTCAATTATCGCAGTGTTAGTAGCTTTTGTAAGACCAAGATCGTCTGCATGAATTATTGCCTTTGTATTGCCTTTGCATTGGCGATTTGAACTGAATTGAGCAGCTTTAGACCAAACCATTGCATTCGCAATTGTTGGAGTAAGAACCAAAATCGCTTTTGTAAATATCAACTGATTCCATGGATTCAATATCAGTGGCATCAGAACACTTAAAAAGGTATTTATTATGAATTGAAGTATTAACCATCTACGAGAAAAATTATTTCCTTTTGTTTCTTGATGAAACGTGTATCTAGCATGACCTATGTAGCTCACAATTGATGCAGATAGAAAACCAGATAAATTGCTGATCCAAAGTGGTAAGAAATTTAGGAGTATTAATAAAACTAGAGCATGGATTACCCCTGCACTTATCCCTACGATTCCGTAAAGAGAAATCCTCTTTGCCTTTTTCTTTAATTTCATGAATTTTTTATCATTGGCTAAAAGATAAATAATGAGCATTGAAAATTCTCACATTCATAATTGAGAAAAGACTCTTCGCTTATAGTCTTTTTGATCGTGATGAAAGGAAAATCGCTGACATTTGCTCCTGATTTTAATTAATAATTCTTTATTTTCTAGTTTTTATTCAAATTTATGAGTTTTTAATTTAAGTTGTTTTAAAAATTACAATCGATTTCATTCTATATGCTATGCAAAATGCTCTGTATTTTTATTGGAAATCTATTATTAATAAAAAATCATTAGATTTATTTAGTTATTTAAACTGTCTTAATACCTTATTAAGATATAAATTATTTATTAGGATGGAACATCAATTATTCTTGAGATAAATGTTGCTCTAGATTGATTATGCCCGATATTCCTAGGTTCTTTAAAGGCTTCAAATCCATGACTTGATAATTTATCTTTTATTTCTTGATCAGTATATGAAGCCAACCCATTCCGATTTCTTATTTTTCTATAACTAGAAAAATAAGTGCGAAACAAACTAAAAATCGCAGAAAGTAGAAACCCTTCTTCCAATCCATAAATCAATAGATCCAATGCATCTTTTACGGCAGTTGATTTAGGATTTATGATATCTCCAATAACAAAAACACCTGAGGATCTTAGTATTCTTCTGATATTATTTAAAGCTAAATTTATTTCTTCTTTTGTCATGTATTGAGCTACTGAATGCATGACTACTAAATCAATAGAATTATCAGGCATTGAATATACTTCCTCTAAAGAAAAGACTTTTATTTTGTTATTAGTTTTAAATCGTTTATCAATTCGTGCTCTTAAACCAGGTGCAGGTTCTGCAAGAAATAATTTTGAGCATGAATCTGAAACTCTATTGGCTGAAATGGCTTCTCCAGAACAAAAATCTAAAACTATTGAATCTTTTGAAATGATATAGCTAGCTATATCATTTGCTATTAATTTGAAGTGCGCGTTTTTATGACGGGCATTTGCATAAATTGTATGATTAGAATCAAATAGATTTATCCAAGCATTCATAACTTTGTTCTAATCAATTTGCATGACTTGTGTTTGGTAACGCTCCCTGCAAGATTCGAACTTGCGGCCCACTGCTTAGAAGGCAGTTGCTCTATCCAGCTGAGCTAAGGGAGCCCTTAGATTTATGAAGTAAAAAGAAAGAGGTAACTCTTGTCTTGATGGCTCATGAAATTCTTTAATACACTACATTCTTAAGCTCTTCTACACAATATAAATTTACCAGATCAACAAAGCTTTAAATTATATATTTTTCTTCTAGAACTCAAAGAAAAGCTTTTATGCTTATGTCATTTAACCAACTTTATATCTGCTTAATAAATTAATTTACTACTTATTGTGATTCCGTCTTATCGTTATATGTAAATGCTTCGAAATTATAGAAATGATTTCAAGACGATTGACTAAGAGTCAAAAAATTGAAATCTTAGAGTCCTATCGAAGAGGAGAGACCGCCAATGATCTTGCAGATAATTATAATTGCTCTGCTAATACTATAAATAGAACGGTTAAATCTCTAATATCGGAAGATGAATACATTTCTTTAAAAGAACAACGCTTAAAGACCAGTAAGAAAAGAGTTAAATCATCTCAAAAAATAATTAATAATAGTGAATCAGAAATCTCCAAAGAAAAATTAAGTCAACCAGGCTCTATTAGCTCTATAGAATCAGAAAATTTTGAGTTAGAGAAAAATATTCAAACACAAGAGGATTTTTTTAGTAATAAAGATAAAGAATTATCGCAATTGGCGCTTGATGATGCAGGTGATTTTGAACAAAATATCTCTTATGAAAACCCTAATGATGAAATAAATTCTATGGATCAAGCTAATGAGGAATATGAAAATAATTTTGAAGTTATTGCACCTTTAATTTCTGATTTTGATTTTGAAGTCTCTTCACCGAAATCAGATTTTACGATATTAGATGAGTTATGCCTTCCCGATATTGTTTATATGATTGTAGATAAAAAAGTAGAGTTAGAATCCCAATCTATTTCCGATTTACCAGAGTGGCAATTTCTACCTGATGAAGAACTAAAAAGAAAAGCTATTATTTTATTTTCTAATCAACGTTCTGCTAAAAGAAACTGTTCTAAGAACCAAAGAGTTATTAAAATACCTAATACAAATGTCTTCCAGATTTCTAGATCTTATATAGTATCAAAAGGTATTACTAGAATAATTCATGATGATTCGATAATGGCTTTGGATAAATAGTTTTCCCTGATATAAAACTTTCTATTTATCCGGTTGATCCTTAACTGATAACATTGAAGTTATTCCTCCACTTAACAAGCCTATTGTAAAAGATGTTCCTATTAAAAAACCTATAGGGAGACTAACAGTT
>CETG01191568.1_pt1 | contig 10033 bp, 5 predicted proteins | sample 361471 | NCBI WGS metagenome assembly CETG01 (sample SAMEA2622696, study PRJEB7988) | marine metagenome | isolation source: saline water (ENVO:00002010), including | reverse complement strand
GTTCTGAGCGAACATCCAACTCTCAATCACATGATTGCATATTTAGGTCAGGATTCACAACCTGAAATGATATCGATACCCAACCCCATTGAGGAGGTCCAGCCCTCGCCTCCATCTTCTTTTGAAAAAGAGCCGGTTGAATCTGAACCCGAATCGAAATCTTTGCCCATACTCCTACCCACAACTGTGAGGAGGTGGCAGGTTGAATCAGAGGAAGTACAGCCTGAAGCAGAAGACCCCCTTGATATGGAGAACAAAATCATAGCAGTCACAGATGACCCTTGGGGCGTGGCAGATACGCTTTGTCACATTCTCATAGAGGCCGGTATTGCGGCCGTTAGAATCATGCTTGACCCTAGCATCGTTTCAAAGATTAAGATTGAGAAAGATGGTCCGGTAGACATTATTCGAGTAAATCCTGGCAATGTGAAACAACTTGCTGAAGTCAGCAATACTCTTGCAGAAATAGGAGAAGTTGCTGCATTGCTCCATCTCGCCCCACTTCGACTGGCAGGTGTAGGTTGGGAAAAGGAAACTCAACAGGCTCACCTAACCTCAACCACACACGGATTGTTTGGATTGCTAAAATCACTTGATCAGCACTTCAACACGATTTCAGATGGTGTGGTCATGTCGGTCAGTGCAATGGATGGCCGGCATGGTAATTCAAGCAGTCGTTTCAACGCACTCGCTGCTGGAGCACACGGGGTTGTCAAATCATATGCCAAAGAGAAACCGCACATTCGCTGTAGAGCGGTTGACGTTGATCCAGAGTTACTCTCTGACCCGCAAGCTCTGGCATACAAGTTGTGGGCTGAAGCCTTTGGACGCACCAAGCCACTGGAAGTAGGACTGTCCAGAGATGGTAAGCGATGGGCACTTCGGTTGTACGAGGAGGATATTATAGGCGAAAAGGTTGCACTGCAGCAGGATGACGTTTGGGTGATTTCTGGAGGTGGTGCTGGCGTAACGGCCCGTTGCATTGTAGGGGTAGCTCAAGCAAGCAGAAACGCAGGCGCGACCTTTGTTCTGCTTGGCAGGACTCGATTGGATTCCTCAATCGAGCACTGGTTAGAGGATGATGAACAGACTCTCCAATCTCGAAAGTTGAATTTGCGAGAGGAGATGATTGCAAATAGCAAATCCGGAAAGGTAACAATGGTTGAATGGGAAAATTCGTGGAACCAAAATATGAGAAATTTGGAGGTTTATCGTACCATTCGGGACATTCAAGAAACCGGAAATAGGGCACTGTATGATGCATGCGACGTGACAAATGGAAAAGCAGTTCACAAGGTTTTGTCAGCTCTAAGCAAAGAGTTTGGCCCCGTGACAGGTGTTGTCCATGGGGCCGGCCTTGAAGAATCAAAGCTAGTCGCAGACAAGACATGGGAGTCCTTCTCTAAGGTTGTTTCAGTGAAAATTGATGGTTGGCGTTCTTTCGTAGATGCTCTTGAGGACCAACTTTCTCATCTTCGAGTTATCTGCGCATTCACCTCAATTGCAGGTCGCTTTGGCAACGGAGGGCAGGTGGATTATGCTGCTGCCAACAATATCCTTGATGCTGAAATGTGCAGAATATCACATCACCCAGATGCTCCTAGGGCCGTCGCAATCGCTTGGTCTGGCTGGAGGGATGTTGGTATGGCGACAAGAGGTTCATTGGAATCAGTGTTCGAGCAAGCGGGAATCGAAACAATTCCAGTGGACACTGGTGTAGAATTGTTTGTTCAGGAAATTCTTGCAGGAGGTAAGCGTCGAGTTGTTGCAGCAGGTGAACTTGGAATCCTCGACGATGAGGACTGCAAGCGTTCCCCACCCCAAAAGCTCCCTGAAGATACTGCGGGTGCTCTCGCAGAGTCATCCAGATTCCCATTTATCGATCGGATTTCTGAGCACGAACCCTATGAGAAGTTGATTTCAGAATGCACACTCTCAACTGGGCGTTATCCTTTCCTTGTCGACCACGCTATCGAGGGTGTACCGTATCACCCAGGTGTAATGGCCATGGAAATGTTCGCTCAAAATGCACTACTGCTCTATCCGATGTGCACATTGCAAAAATTTTCTGATGTCTCATTTGGTCTACCGATAAAATTGACCAAAGAGGAAGCACACGTAAGGATCGTTGCAAAATTCATGGAACAAAATCAACATACGCTACTGGTAAAATGCCATGTTGAGAGTGATTTAACGAATTCAAAGGGCGAGGTTTTCGGGGAACCTCGAATCCACCATCAAGCCATTGTTCATCTCTTGAAGGAAGGTGCAAACGTTGAGGAAAATACTGCATTTGCCGATTCACCAGGGAGAGGAAAGGCATCATTCCAGCCGGATTTCATCTATGATCGATTCTTCCACGGGCCACGCTTCCAAGTTCACGGAGGTTTGGTCAAAGGTGTCTCCTCTAATGGCGACTTTGGGGCCGATGGTATCGCATTACTGCGTAATCAATTGCCGAATTCACAACTATTTGCAGATGAACCTGCATTGTTAGAATCCCTTCCAATGCTTATTGAAGCATGTTTCCAAAACGCTGGATTGGTTGCAATGGAAATCGATTCTATCTCCAGTCTCCCAATTGGTATCGAGGATTGCACTTTAGTCAAATTACCCGGGAAACGGGATTCACTGCGGGTACGGAGTTACCGGCGTGGTACTGAAGATGGTGGCATTACAATCCACGATGCAGTGGTGTTTGATCAAAATATGAAACCGATTATTTCTCTCAAAGGATTGAGGTTGAAGGGAATGGCACCAGTTCCAGAGGATTTACAATTCAAACTCAATAGGAAGGAGAAATAGCAATTGAAAAATCGATTTTCCAATTGAGGTTTTGTAATGTCGGAATGGAAACCTTCGGGTCTAGTGTCCCCCCTTCCGCTCCCTCAATTGTGTTCTCCAACGAATGTGATTGCTGTTTGGATGCCTGTAGGGGACGTATCTTCCGATACCCCGCCACCGAACATCACAAGCGTGCCATTGGTCGATGCGTTTGAGGCTTCCACTTTTGTGACAATGAAAAGAGCTGCAGAACACGCAGCAGGCAGATATGCACTAGCGACTCTTCTGCGAGATATCGGCTTTGATCCCTTCGATCTTCGAATTGTACGGGATGAGCACCGCAAACCGATTTTGGTATGGAGGGATGCTGAAGCAAGAAAGAGAGCGGGTGGCCCCCTCAGCCCTCCCTTGCCTGAAATCACACTAGGTCACTCTAACGGTATCGCGGTAGCAGCAGTTTCACTGGACGGTGCCTTAATTGGTTTAGACGCTGAACCCTTAGATTCCTCACGCCCCAAGAATCTCTTGACAATGATGGCGTCTGGTGAGGAGTTACAATATCTTGAGAAACTTTGGGAAATTGATGAGCAATTGGGAATGCAGGAGTCAACTAGAACCTGGGTAATCAAGGAAGCAGTGCAGAAGGCCTGTGGGTTGGGTATGCACATTGCCCCTCAATCGTTTTCGGTGTTGAATTGTGAAGAAGTGGTGCTTTCTCATGACAATGTCGGTTATCGATTGGAAGTTGTGCATTGGAGAGAGTTATTGCAGGGTCGTTCCTTCGTCTTTGGTTTTTCACGTCTCAAGGAAGTAGTCAATTCGAACTAGGGTCATTGTTTGGTTTCGATGTGCTACCCAATGCCATCAGCAATCCTGGGATAAATAGAACCGTCAAAATTCGGATTGTTGTATTTACTTCGAGCCCCAAAGCAATAGCCCAAAGTGGAGCCATCGCCGGCATGAAAGCGAAACACATGCCAATTCCCAACTTCCGTCTCCAATGCATGACACTGGCCAAGGGTCGGCATGCCTTCAATTTGCGGGACGGCTCGGACCGAATCGGATAAGACTGAGGCCCGACACGCGCTCTATAACGCGGATGTAGTGAAGGGGTTATCACCTGAGGTTTCCAACCTCATGTCACGGGTTCAAATCCCGTCGTCCGCACTTTTTGTTGATACCAAACGCCCCTTCCTAGGGATTCAATAACCAAGGGCTTGAGCGATGGCCATGACTGGCGCCCCCTCAATCAGTACCTCTGGTACTGAAGACGAGAGTACACAAATTCTCGGACGCAGAATTTGGCGCATTTTACCCTACATCAAACCCTATTGGCGAAGAGCCAGTGTGGGTATCGGCTCAAATGCTCTTGCACGCTTTAGTGATCTACTTCCGTTTGTATTCATTGGCTTTGCAGTCGATTATTACAGCGGGAATGATGATTTTTCAGGATTCTATGGCGCAATGCGTGAGTGGTTGGATGAGAGTTTGTTCCCAATTATCAGCGACAATCTAGCAGTTGGCTACGGTTTACTCATCTTTCTCGGATTTGCTAGTCTGGCCGTCTGGCAAGGCCTTTCTGAGTATTGTTGGCAAACCTTGGGGTATAAGGTACAACACGACATTCGGATGGATGCGACTCACTCATTGATTCGAATGGAGGCATCGTACTACGATTTGCGACAAACTGGGGTCCTGATGTCGGTTCTTTCTGCAGATGTAAATCAGTTGGAAGATGTCATTTCGGATTCATCTACATCGATAATCAGAATCATTGTCACATTCTTTACAGCTGGTTTGCTTTTGATTCTGATGTCATGGAAACTCGCCGCGGTGTTGTTCTGTCCAATGGTCCTGATATTCCCCATGGTCTACTTCTTTTCTACTCGTGTCCAGAGAAAGTATCGCAAACAGCGCGAATCTACAGGGGGTATCAGTGCAGTACTAGAGAATGTCATTTCAGGTATTTCCGTAGTCCAAGCCTACAATGCTCAGAGGTGGGAATCAGAACGGGTCGGACACGAGAGTGCTGAATATCGTAATCAAGCGATAGGAGCAAGCAAAGATCGCAACCGCTTCATCCCTGGAATATATGCTGTTGCCGGATTGGCTTTTGGCCTACTCGTTAGCGTTGGAGGTTGGCTGATGAAGGATGGAGAAATCACCACAGGTGGTTTTGTCACATTCCTCTTGGTCATGACTCGAATGACCATGCCGCTATTCATTTTCGGTATGCTGGTCAATCAATTACAACGGGGCGAGGCTGCTGCTAGACGTGTTTTTGATATGGTTGACTTGGAGCCAACAATCATTGATAATCCGGATTCGGTTGAGTTACAAGGTCCCATTGAATCGGTACAATTTGACGACGTTCATTTTACCTATCCCAATACAGAAACCCCTGTACTGAACGGTATTTCGTTCAAGGTCGATGCAGGCGGGTTCATCGGTATCATGGGCCACACAGGGGCTGGAAAATCCACGATTCTCAAAATTCTATTGCGATATTACGAACCCAATCGGGGTAGAGTCCTCATCAATGGAGTCGATATTCAAGACTTGACTTTGGAGAGCGTTCGGAATCACCTCGGATTCGTAAGTCAAGATCCATTCTTGTTCTATGGTACTATCAGGGACAATGTGGTATACGCTCGCTCTGCTACTGACGAAGAGTTACAGAAGGCTCTCGATCTAGCGGGTGCATCAGAATTTGTTTCAGGATTGGAGGAAACTATTGATACTATGGTTGGCGATAGAGGTGTGAAATTGTCTGGTGGTCAAAGGGCCCGAATTTCATTGGCGCGCGCCCTTCTCAAAACCCCAAGTTTGCTAGTCTTAGATGAAGCCAGCAGCGCTTTGGACGCAGAAACGGAGAAACGAATCCAAGCAAATTTGTTGGAAACAGGTGGTTCTAGAGCGACGATTGCTGTTGCCCATCGATTGTCTACAATTCGCAATGCGGAGGAGATACTTTCGATGGTCCATGGAGCAGTGGTAGAACGCGGGACCCACTCAGAACTTGTCGACAACAATGGTGTCTATTCAAGCCAATGGGCAATCCAAACCGGAGCACTTGAGGAGGAATGAATTTGGCTGAAATTCAGTGGGTTAGGGTTCGTTCAGGAACTGCTTGGCTCGGAGATGAGAGAGGCGCACTGATGCATGCATCCAATGGGCCACGTCACCAAATCCAAATAGATTCAGATTTTGAAATCAGTTCAGAGCCGATTACATTTGCACAATGGAAAGAATTGACTGGACAAGCAGCAGCTGGACAGAATTCCGACTTGCCATTGAATCGCCTCACACCCCTGATGATTGAAGCAGGATTGATTGGTGTAGAGGGCAATCTTCGCCCACCCTCCGAGGCCGAATGGGCTCTCGCCTTTGACCAAGGAGCCATTGAACGAGGATCTGTTGAGGTGGAAGTCCTCAGTGATCGCCCACCAAGAAGTGGGTATTGGAGTGCACCCTGCGATGGACGACCATGGCTTCCTCCGGTTCGAGCGGGAGGGATTTCTGACCACACAGCTCACGTGACTCAAATTTGGCAAAAAGATGGTACAGTTCGTGGGGCTACTCCTCGAGGTGTTTCACGACAAAAAATGGGATTTCGTCTGGTACGTCCAGCAGAATACAATGGTAATCTGTGCATGCCATTAGCACCCAAAAAATCCGACCTCCTCCTCCGCGAGGCCTTGATTGCGTTGGTAATTGGAATCATACCCAGTTTCACATGGGCTTTCTTCAATGCCAGTTCGGATTATATTTCCTCAAGTTGGCTAAATATCGCTTTTGGAGGTGTATTTTTTTCACTGATGACGGCATTAATTTGGCGCCCAAAGACGCCTTCATATCAAGTTGAAAATAATCAGATGCGGCGATTTTAGGAACGATCTTTGTCATCGACCTGCAAACCTGAATTTTTTGTAATGTGAATTCTCCACCATGCGGTCAAAACTCCCATTCCGTATGACCAATGCATCAGGAATGTCATCAATGGTGCCATCAATACAGTTGAAATTGAACGGGAGGGGGAGGTCCCTAGTGCTGCTCCCGCCCAACACAGAGCCACATAGAGTCCGGATAGGCTTACAGGAAGATGTACCATGGTTCGTTCAAGGCCCATGGGAATTGTTTCCAAAGAAATGTCCCAAAAATTAGGCCATGCGAGCCCTCCAGTGAACGCTCCATATCCAAACATAGCCAGTGCGGTTAGAACCAAGAGAGGGAACATACCTACAGCGGTGTGGCTCCATGATTTCATTCCTGGATGCAAATCACTTGCCAGTATTCGGACCAATCCATAATTTCGAATTTGTTTTCGGACTCGGCTCGGATTCCTTCTCCTGTGCCACATAATCGCATCTCGGTCTTGCCACAACTTGTATCCAGCCAATTCAATTCTGTAGTCCATCATTGCATCTTCACAACCAATGGCACCCACATCAAATCCTTGCACTTCATCTAACACAGTTTTTCGATAGGCTGCATTCACTCCGGGTAACTGATTTGCTCGAGTCAATGCCTCCGCCCCACGGTTTCCATAATTTGTTCCTGCTGTAACCCATTTTGAGCAGAATGTCACATCGATTACGCGCTGCCAAAACGTCGACCTAGAATCTGGTGGTGCGAAATTTGGTCCACCTACACCTGCTACATCTTCCTGTTCAAACCACCGAACCAATTTCTCAACCCAATCTTCTGGGACCCATACATCATCGTCTGTGAAAAGAACCAATTCGCAATCTATTGCCTGCAAAGCAACATTACAGGCATCCGCTCTTGTTCGGCTTCCTTGGTCATCAACCCACGTTACCCCCTTCTCGTTTGCTATCGATTGACCGGGGTCTCCAGTAGGGCCCACAATGGCAATTTCCAAAGGGCCCTTCCAAGTTTGATTGCACAACCCCTCTAGAGCGATTCCCAGTTCTTCGGGATTGCGCAAAGTAGGGATGATGACGCATACCCGAGGGTCTGCCATATTCTGTGCGGGTTCACGCATCGCCTTCAATTCTTGGTGCGAGGAAGTAGACACAACGCCCAGCTCCATCGGCGAATTCAAACTCCAATCGGAGAGGATGGTTCTCATTGAAGTACAACGCAACACTATCCACTATTGCTTCCATGCGCTTTGCCATCGGATAGAGTAAAGATAGGCTATATTGACTCTTTACTGGACCATCACAAACCAAATCTTGTAGTTCACCAGCATCATATGAGACATTGACCGTGTCTGTATCACCACTGACATTGACCCCAAAGGACTGTGCGTTGAGAGAGATGGTTGCCAAATCGCCGACTTGCTTGGCAGCTCTCAATGCGCGACTAAATTTGATTGCTGAGAGTTTAACTGAACTGTGCAACTCTACATCAGGCACACGCGGCTCCAGCATTGTGGCCCGATCTAGTGGGCGGATTGTGCGGTTAATTTCACCGACTTGAATGTTGACACGCCCATCATTTTCATCATAATTCATCTCGATGAGGTCGCCCTGTTCGGCCAAGCCAATTAAATCACGCAACTTGACCAATTCAAATCCAATGGTACAGGGTTCGCATTCCCATGCTTCAAAGGCAGAGGAGTCAATTTCCATTCGAACCATGGCAACATGCATGGCATCTACTGCACGAACTTCGATGTGTCCCTCTTCAAACTTGAATTTTGCATCTTCAACAAGGACCGTCAGAATTTCCACAATGGTTCTCATCGTGTCCTGTTTTGCTGTGATGTTCAACACTTGACCACCCTACTCAGCAAGTTCTGGGCAAAGGGGGCTAAAAAGGGTTCACTTTGCTCAACTTTGGCGTTTGAAGCGAATTAGTACTCTCTCCACCCATGTCCACAATCAGCACAAGTCAAAATCCGGGTTTCCGGTTCATCGGAAGCTCGAGTTTGTTGGAGTTCTGCAAATACGCTATCTGAATCGCATTTTGGACAAATATACGTCTTGGTCGTCAACACGCCACGTTGTTGATCCGCATCGTCGATAACCCTTCTATCCCGAGCCTCAGTTTTGCTACTGGATGCCGCTTTGGAGATGTCAATTTCAGTTCCATCTTCCATCAAAACTTTGTTTTCAGCCGTGCCACTGTATCCACAGTTGTAATTCGGACACTTGATTTTTCCCGATGGATCTGGAAATGCTAGTGTTCCACATACGGGACAGAACATGGGTATGGGCTTGCGTATTCACTCTTGAATTCTACCCTTACCTATCTTGCCAATGGGCTATTCCGTACGGACTTTCAACTAGGGGGGGGTACGGAGTTTGTGGAGTTGGCTTGGGATTGGCGTCTCGCGCGGGTTTACGACGGTGAAAACCAGATCGTAGATGAGTGCATTTGGAGTGGCAACCAGTCCATTTCAGCGACGGTCAAGCGGTTGAAAATTCTCAAACAGGGGCATTTGACCGAAGAAGCCAGAACATTGCTTGAGAGAAACCCAGAAATCAAACCCATCCCCATCACCTCCGTTGAAGATTGGCCACCCCTCAGCCCTTCTGAAACCGAATTACTTCAGAAGTGTAGTCTCATACTCGCGGAGCAAGAGGTTATCGAGGCCGCCTCAGAACCGGACTACCGTTTGGAACATCTAGTTCGAGCAGTCGAGGAATCTAGAATCACTGCAAATAATCTTGAATCGCAATTGGTAGAATGGGTTGGCATGTTCCTGCCGAGCCTAGACATCAATGAACAACGGACAACAATCACAGAGGCAGTGCAGAAAACGAGTGATTTCCAAGAATTGGCGGCCCACTTGAACTGTGAGATTAAGGCTGAAGTAAATCCCAACGAATGTGCCTCGATTCGTGCAATGTCTGAACAAATAGCATTGATGAATTCAACTGCGAACACCATCGAACAAGCGATGCAAAAACTCGCACGCTCACACTTGCCATCCCTATCCAAACTACTAGGGCCTTCGATTGCAGCCAAACTATGTGTTTCCGCTCATGGTCGAAGCCGCTTGGCACGATTACCAGCTGGAACCATACAGGTGTTGGGTGCTGAGAAATCCTTCTTTTCTCATATTCAGAAAGGCACCAAACCTCCTAAACACGGACATATTTTCCAGCACACTTGGATTTCCCGAAGTCCCAAATCAATGCGTGGTTCGATTGCAAGAATGCTAGCGGCGAAAGCAGCCATTGCAGTTCGAACTGATTGCTATGGCGGGGAACCGTGGGGTGACAAGCAATTGGCTGAAGTAGAACAGAAAGTTGGAGCGATTCGCTCTAGAAAAAGG
>CETG01191295.1_pt1 | contig 10035 bp, 5 predicted proteins | sample 361471 | NCBI WGS metagenome assembly CETG01 (sample SAMEA2622696, study PRJEB7988) | marine metagenome | isolation source: saline water (ENVO:00002010), including | reverse complement strand
TTGGTTTTATTCGTAAACGGAACCTTCAGTTGACTCGTCTGTTGGTTCGTTGGTTGGACCGTCGGCTGGATCCAGAAACAAAGGTTTCGTCGTATCCGGAATCAACCAGGTCAGGCTACATAAGACATACATTCCAATGACCACATAGATTACTGGAGACCAATCACTAGGCGGGGGCGCGACAGCTCCGCTCATATCCGGCACGATCTTTCCATACACCAGACTGCCAATGATACCTGCTCCAATCGCGGCAGCATTAATCAACGCGAACAATGTTGCAATGGCAGCTCCGCCAATATCCGTCACCGCAGCCCATCTGGTAGCCAAGGAAATGTCCGCTCCGACTTTAGCCACGCACAATACCAATGCGAAAACAAGCGGTTGGTCAATTACCAACAACGACCCCCCCAACAACAACGCGGCAAACCCTTTACCAAACGAGCCTGTGATACGTCGCGCCCATGTCGTCACTCCTTTATTACGTTTAACTAATCTGTCTCCTAACAAACCACCAATCACGCCGCCGACCATACCTCCTATCAACGGCAAGGCTGCATAGAATCCAGCAGTACTCTTTTCCAGCCCATGCGATTCTTCCAGAAATTGCGGCATCCACGAGGAATAGAAGGCATCGGCTACCGTACTAAACGAGCTTGCCAACGCAATAAGCACGGCATTGGCGAAACCCCAACCGGTGGCGGATCTGAGCATTGCAACAACACCCATTTTCTCCTCCGCTTGCTTCACCTCCTCAACCTCAACACCGCGAATCAATGCAACCTCTGCATCATTGCACTGAGGATGTTTTGCAGGATTGTTTCGCACATAGAAGAAGAATACTCCCGCCCACACAATTCCCAGAAAAGCCATCACCAGCACAGCCACTTGCCACGAGCCACCAAAAAGGTAAGTCATTGCCAGTGGGAACAACAGGTAACAGCAAAAGGCGCCGGCCCGTGATGCTGTCACACCGAGCAACCCCTGCGCCGACGACCTGGATTCAGCCGGAAACCAAACTTTGGTTAAACGCCCGATCCCAGCCAAAACTCCTGACTGTCCAATCCCCAGAGTAAATCTCGAGGCGTACATCACCGCTGTTGACGGAGCCAAAGCCAAAAGCCCAAAGCCCAATGACCAAATGACGATCGAACCGCTCAAAAAAAGATGAGCCCCGAAGAAGTCAATGGCGAGACCTGCTGGAACCTGAAACCCCCCATACGCTGTTGAGAATCCGGCCGACAAATAACTTAACACTTCGTTATGCTCGGTTTCCGGAATACCTAACTTGGTAAACTCCTCCTTCAGATCGGTCTTGATCAAAGCAAACACATAACGATGAACGTAAAGCAACCATGACACGCCAAACCCGAGCCACATTACTCTACGCCGTATGTTGGTTGGCTGATCATTCATAGCGAACTGTAAACTCTTCTTCCACAGCCGGATCCAGTTCAATACCTAACCCTGGTCCTGTCGGCACCGGAACGCGACCATCAATCACAGGAGGAAGGTTGGAAACTAACTTTCTCATGAGAGGACTGGGCCTGAGGCAGTATTCAACCAGGTCTCCATCCGGCACGGTCGAAATCCAGTGCAGGCTGGCCGCCAGATTAATCCCTGTACTGAAACAATGAGGTACGGCTTTCCGCCCCTGCGCTGTCGTCATATCCGACACTCGCTTGCAGACCGTGATTCCTCCGCAAAATGCGATATCCGGCTGAACGACATCAAGCCCGCGTTCAATCAGATCTTCAAAATCCCAATGGGTAACATCGCCTTCCCCACCTGCGATTGGAATCTCGCTGCGTTTACACAATTCAGCATAGCCTTTGCGATCATCCTGCCCGACAGGCTCTTCCAGCCAGGCAATCTTAAACGGCTTAAATAATTCAGTACGTCCCAAAGCGGTTTCCCAGTCCCAGGCATGCCCCGCATCCACCATCAGGTCGCGTTCCCAACCAACCGCTTCGCGTGCGGCTGCAACATGAGCGACATCCACATCCGGATCCGGTCCAATCGGCCCCCAACCAAATTTAACTGCCGTTAGTCCCATATCGACATAATCTCGTGCCATTGCAGCGGTTTGCTCAGGGGTATCGGCAAACAGGACACTGGCATACGCCCGGACATCATCCCGCACGCGTCCTCCCAACAATTCTGAAACCGGTTTGCCTTCGATTTTCCCTTTCAAGTCCCACAACGCGATGTCCGCTCCGCTCATGGCATGAATACCAGCACCACGGCGACCATAGCGATTGGTTTCGTAGTACATTTTCTCCCACAGACCTTCAACATCTCTGGGGTCTTCCCCGACAAGGATCGAAGTTAGTCCATGGCGTCGAGCGGCACTTCGCGGAGCATCGAAACAGGCCTTGCACACATAAGACTGACTTGTGACTTCGCCTACGCCGGTCAAACCTTCATCCGTATGGATCTTGACGATGAGTACATCGAGTGTCCCATCAGGGATCGCTTCGACAACCGGCACTCGTAAATGGATCGGTTCAACGGCAGTAATTTTCATAACTAAAACCTAAACTTCAAAGGTGACTTCATCTAAGGGGAATATAGGGCGAGCGACATTCTTAAACGGCAGGCTTCGCAGATTAGCACTGGTAGAACCAATCACATCGACAGCACAGATAGCTGCTGCGATCGAATCATAGTACGGCCGAAATCCATTCGGGGACTTCACCACGACAATTTGATAATCTGCGGGATTACATCCATGGCTTGAGAAGACCTGCTGGCCAACAAAAAAGAGGCTACGTTCCACTACCAAAACATCGATGTTTTCATGTCTCAGAATTACAACGCGACCACCAAATCCCGGCAGGCCGTTCTCATACGTAAAATGTCCGTCATATATTCTCAGCACTTCGACCTCCAGAGCGAGTGGCGTGAAACGCCCGGGGTCTAATGTGCCGCCTAAGGTCACGGACACTCGAGCTCCCTCGCCCGCATCGACGGCCATCGACACGGCCTGCTGGTCTACAACGGGCACGAGACACGGACCTTCAAAATCTGATTGGACCAATGCTTTGAGAATCTCATTGCTATCGCCTGATGCACCGCTGGCCGTCGCATCTGCTGCATCGGAAAACACCGTCAGGCCGTCAGTCGAGCGAGCGACTTCGATAGATGCTTCCACGGAAATTAACTCAGCCTTAAACAGTTCACGATGAGACCACATGAATTCGGCAATTTGCCTGGCTTCCCGGAGAGCTGTTTCACGTTCGCCATTGCGCGTCACCAGTATATTGGTTCGCAACTCCGGGACGTCTGTAAACGCATTGCCAATGTTGACGCCGGCCGCCAAACCTGTTTCAGATGCTTCGATGGCCTGACACATTCGGATGGCTTCACCAAACTTTCCTGTTTCGGTAATAAGCTCGTCACCACGCACCAGCAGTGGCACTTTTACCGTGACCATTTCGGGTGATGCTTCGGAATCTATCAATTTCAGCAAGCAATGGGCAGCGCGCTGGCCTGTTTCATATTGATCGACGTGCGGGTAGGTGTGGAACGGAATGACGATATCGATCAACTCTAGCATTCGGTCAGTCAAAATCGCGTGAAGGTCGATACTGGCTACTAAGGGTACATCGCCCACAATTGCTCGCACCGCTTCAAGCAATCTGCCTTCCGGGTCATCTTCTGTCTCGCCTGCCATTGCACCATGCAGGCACATGTAGACCGCATCGATTTCAGTCTCTGCCGCAGCCTTTTCTATAGAAGCGGTAAGATCACCAATGAGTCGATTTAGATCATCGGTTGGGATCGCACCGCCGGACACCGATGCTGCACTCATTGTCGGGACGAGCTTCATTGCGGGCCGATTCGCCATCACATCCATAAATCCGGAGATTTCCGTTTTCGTACCCTGGTACTTCTCCAGCAGTTGTTGCCCATGAGATTGCTGAAACATCTCATACACCGTGGGGTATGGATTAAACGAGGCCGTTTCCTGACGCATCTCGGCGAATAATATATTGGTCATATTGGTCCTGGCGGTTTAATTAAGCAAAATCATCTACGACGGTAACTCGTCCATTGTACAAACTACAACACCGTGATTCACTCTCTTCTCAAGAGGCGCTGCGGTAAACCCCTCAAACTGTGTACACTAAAGGCATGGACAAAACCTTCACTGATTTCATTCCGCTTATACTCTATCTGGCCCTGGCACTGGGATTTTCGTTCCTGTGTTCTATTCTGGAGGCTGTTTTGCTTTCAGTCGGCCCCGGCTACATCCAATCGATGATTGACCGTGGCAGTAAAGCAGGGGAGCGGCTACAAACACTCAAGACGGATTTGGATAAATCACTTTCGGCCGTGCTCACACTCAATACGATTGCCCACACGATGGGAGCCGCCGGAGTCGGTTCCGAAGTGAACACTCTGTTTGATGGCAAATTCCTTGCATTATCATCAGCTATCCTGACACTGCTGGTTTTGGTACTTTCGGAAGTTATCCCCAAGACTTTGGGAGCTCGATATTGTAACGCGTTGGCAAAACCAACTGCGATCTTGATCCACTGGCTGATACTTGCTCTTTATCCGTTTGTCTGGATGTTGCAAATCTGTTCCAAGTTAATTTCATCCTCCGGGCATCACAGTTCGTTTTCACGTGTGGAGCTCAAAGCGATTGCCGGCCTGGCTGGCGAGTCCGGCACGATCTCGGATGATGAAGCTGAAATGGTGCAGAACATACTGGATTTGCAGAATACAACCGTGCGGGACGTAATGACTCCCTTCAACCTGGTTTTCCATGTTAATTCGGAGTTAACGACGTCTGAGTTTGTTGAGCAACATGTTCCAGTCGACTTTGCCAGAATTCCTCTGGAGCAGGCTGATGAATCTATCAACTCATACGTTATCTACTCGGAAGTGCTCGAAGACCATATTGCTGGCCGTGATAGACCTCTGACTGAAATTGCCCACCCACTTGTGAGCATCATCAACTCAACACCCGCTCAGACTGCTTTCGAGTCCATGGTGGAGAATACTCATAAGCTGATGCTGGTGGTCGATGAGTTCGGGCAGACGATTGGCATTGTGGCGGATGAAGATTTATTGGAATCGATTGTTGGTGAGCCCATTGCTGACGAGACGGATCTGCACGCCAGTCCACGAGAGACCCTGCTGGGGAATAACGACGAACCTGAGGCCAATAGTCTTCCTTTCTAAGCTTCGACACACAGGCTACGGCCGTCCGGCCTTCGCTGCTTTGTTCGGAATACTTGGCGCCGCCTTCGCTAAAGCTTCGGCGGCTAAACTTCTTGAATTCGATAATGATATATACGCCAAACTCCAGAGAACGACATCTTGGTCCTCCTTGGTTTACCCGAAGTAGTTCGAAGAACGAAGTCGGGGCTACCTGCCAAGCTGTGCTACTGCTCGTCTGGCGTCCATGAACAGCGTAAAGACGGTCGGGACCAGGACCAGAGTCAGGACGGTAGAAACCAACAGGCCGCCCAGGACGACACTTCCCAGGCCGCGGTACAATTCACTCCCGGCTCCCGGAAACAGCACAAGCGGCAACAGCCCCAATACGGTCGTAATCGTCGTAATAGAAATCGGCCGCACTCGTGACCGCACTGCCAGCAGGATCGCTTCACGATGCGGCATGTCCTCATCATTGATATGATTCAACGCCTGATGAACAATCAAAATCGCATTATTCACCACGGTCCCAATCAGTATCACAAACCCCAACATGGTCAGGATATCAAGCGTTTGCAGCACAAACACATTAAGCAGGGCCAGCCCAAGCAATCCTCCCACTGCTCCTAATGGAACGGAAAAAATGATCACCAGCGGGTAGAGCCAGGACTCGAACAACGCTGCCATCAGTAAATAAGTAATCACCAAAGCCAGCAATAGATTCCAACGCAGCGATTCCCATGTTTGATTCAATTTATCAGCCGCTCCGGAGAGACTAATCAGATTACCGCTACCTAGCGAACCGTCCTGGATCATCGGCTGAACGACATCGTTCTTGATGATATCCATCGCTTCTTCCAAAGCAATTTCCGGCGGAGGTGTTACCTGAATCGTAATCGCTCGCAACCGCTCTCGCCGCATGATCTGCTCAGGCCCGCTGCTGTATTGAATTTCGGCCAATGCCGAGAGTGGTACCAATTTACCTGTCCTTGTCGCAATCGGCAGATCTTCCAGGTCCTGAGTCCGGATATCGACCACTCGATTACCTTTGAGAGTGATATCCACTTTATCACCACCATAGAAAAATTCACCTGCATACGCTCCATCCACAAAGGCATCGACCGTATAGCCCAGTTCGCCCGCCGTCACTCCTAATTCAGCACAAGCCACCTTATCTGGAATCAGATGAATTTCCGGACTCGACAAATCCAGACTGGGCCGAGGAAACATCTGAGCGTCGGCGAGTCTTGAAGGAACGCCGTTGGTGCCATTTTGCAAACGTTCAATCACTTGTCCGCCAATTTCGATCAGTTTTTCCAGGTCCCGTCCCGTGATTTCAACGTCAATCGTACGGCCACCACTGAACCCTCGTCCAAACAGACTGGCCTGTGACGCGACAACTCGAGTACCGGGGAAGCGGTTGCCATATGTCTTCAGGCGAGGCATGAGTTCAGAAACACGTAACGGGTCGTAGGCCTGAACTCCCATTGCCACGCCGCTTGTACGTGCACTAAAGAAATAGTACGCAATCACAGGAAATTCCAGCTGATCCTGCTCACCTGGATTCGCATTCCAAATGGGCTCTAAATCCTCTTCAATCTCTTTGCCCATCTCCATCAACTCGTCCATGTTATATCCGGGTGGCGGAGACATACGGATAAAGACCATATTCTGATTTCCCGCTGGTAAGTATTCCAGCTTTGGCCAAAGCATAAAGGTCAAACCAATCACTACTGCCAACACGAAGACGACAAAGCCAATCGCCCGAACGGACGATTTCTGAATCGATTGATTGACTCGAACTATCAATTCGATGATTCCATGTCCGAGTGTCCCCAGCCAGTGTACCGCTGTCACTGCTTCTGATGCTTCCTGCTTATAGCCGCTGTAGAGTCTGGCCGCTGCCGTCGGCATCAGGGTCATGGCACAGAACAATGAAAAAATTACTGCAAAACTGATCGCTAGCGCGATATCCCGAAACAACTGCCCGGACGTATCTTCCACAAACACTACGGGCAAAAAGACGGCGACTGTCGTGAGAGTCGAAGCAACAATCGCACCTGCGACTTCATTGGTTCCCTTCACGGCCGCAGTGAATGATTTTTCACCCAACTGGATGCGACGATGAATATTCTCGAGTACAACGACAGCGTTATCAACAAGCATACCAACGGCAAATGCCATACCAGCAAGGCTAATCACATTGAGTGATCGGCCACCGATTCCTAATGCCAAAAACGTAGCGACGGAACTGACCGGTATCGCAATTCCAATTACCAAAGCACCTCGGCCGAACCACATCCCAAAGCCCACGATGAATGCCAGTGTAAGCAGAAAGAACCAGGCCGAAATATAGACGGCCAACAACGATGACATCACTAAGACCGGAATCGCAATCATTGTCTTTACCGAGCGATGCAGAAACAACATCAGCACGATCATAGTAAAGGCGGTGGCGAGGAAGATATTATCGGTGACCAGAGAAATCGCTGAAGTGATGTAATCCGTTTCGTCGTAGTATTGATACAACTCCAGATCTCTTTGGGCCAATACACCGGCATTCAGCTCAGCGACTGCTTCACGGATTCCTTTCATTACTTCAATGACGTTCGCTCCCACGCGTCTTTGAATCCCCAGTCCGTTATTTCGTTCACCGTAACGTCGGGCCGCACTATCGGCCTTCTTGTAGCCGATACGAACATCTGCAACGTCTTTCAAATAAACGGGAACCTGATTGGGCATAGCGACAATTAATTCTTCCACCTGTTTGGCATCCCGAAACTGGCCAAGCGTCCTGATCACCCACCGGCGTTTACCCTCCCAGATATCGCCTCCGGAAGTATCTTTATTCTGCCCTCGTAAAGCTTCCAATACATCCAGCACTGTAAGTTGCCGTACGGCCAGTGCATCCGGATTCATAACAATCTCTAGCTCTTCTTCCAGACCACCATAGGTATATACATCGGAAACGCCCGGAACCCGTTCCAATCTCGCTTCAACCACATCTTCTGTGAACCGACGCAGTTTCATCAGGTCGATGTCCGGCGGAAGAATTTCCTTTAGCTCCGGAAATGCCTTCCCCCGGTCTTTATATACCTGACGCAGGCGGTAGACACGTAATGCAGAATTCATCGCACTGGCGACGTAATCCAGATCCTGTTTAAGCTTGGGATGCTGCTTCCCAAATTCCCGGATTTTGGCAATCGTCGGCGGTTTGGCCGATAGTACGAGACGAGCGATTGACGAGTCCGATGTACTGCGGGTTTCAATCACCGGTTCCTGAGCATCCACCGGGTACTGCCGAACCTGCTGCAAGCGTGTACTAACCTGAACCACTGCTTCCTGCAGATTCGTTCCCACGGAAAATTCCAGTTCAATATCAGCACTCGAATTCCTGCAGGTCGAGGACATTTTGATCATACCTTCGACGCTTTTGAGCTGCTCTTCCTGCTCGAGAATGATCTCCCGCTCAATCTCCTGTGGGCTGGCACCGGGCCAGCGGGTGGAAACCAATACCATCGGAGTTTCCACTTCAGGCGTAAGCTGTTTAGGCATGCTGAACATAGCGATGCCACCGAAGATCGCCAGCAACAGCGCACCGACAGTCACCTTGACCGGATTCTCTACGAATACTTTAACGAGATTCAACGCCGTGCCCTTAGTCTTGCTCGTCCGTCGAATTCTGGCCGCCGACAATGGCGACGATCTGGCCTGGCTTCAAGCGTTCATTTCCACGAATCACGACTAATTGTCCTGCCTGAATCCCACCGGTCACTTCGATTAATTCACCATTGGAGACGCCTAATTCCACTGCCACTTCAGAAACGGCTTTTGTTTTCGAATCTACGACGAACATCGTCCGTTTATTACCGTTTAGTACGATCGCATCCTTGGGAGCCATCAACATTTTCTTTGGTTCACCCACCGGTAATTCCACCTTGGCGAGCATTCCGGCCTTTAACACAGGCCCGGATTTTCCGTCCTCATTGGACACTCGGATCTTGACCGGAAACGTGCGGCTTTGCGAATCTGCTTCAGGAACAATTGCAAACACATCGCCAAACACGAGTTCGTCACTACCATGTGGAATGTCGATACGAACCTGATCACCGAGTTCAAGTTTCGTGACATGATCTGCCGTAACATTGACGACGATATCAACTTCGTCGAGCTTAATAATTTGAACAACGACTTCACCTTTCGTCACCCATTGCCCCTGCTCGGAGTGCTTGATGGTCACATAACCATTAAATGGAGACGTGATCGTATGTCGACGCAGTTGTTCTTCAAAGGAATTCAGCACTGCTGTCTGACTACTCACTCGAGCTCTGGCTTGCGTAATCAATTCGGCTCGCGGGCCGCGAATATTGATTTGATGCGTTGACGCAGCGGCCTGATACAACTGTTCATCTCGCTGCTTATTTGCCTGCGCCTGCTGGAATTCGGTTTCCGAAACCACCTGACCATCCTGAAATAGTTTTTCAACACGAGTGAAATTCCAGTCCGAGAATTTCCTGGCAGCTTCTGCTGCACGTAGATTAGCCAGCGATGCTGCAAGTTCTTCTTTGGTCGTTCCTGCTACCAACTCTTCCAATTCAGCTTCACGTAACGCCAATTCTGCCTTCGCCCCCAACAGTTGAAACTCAAGTATCGCAGTCTGCAACTTAACCAGTGGTTGCCCGGCCTTTACGATGTCACCTTCTTCGACCAGGAATTCCGCAATACGACCGTCGACAGCTGCACCGACACGCGCCGTCTTACTGGCATGCACGATCCCCACTGAATTCTGGCTTCCGGAAAACTCAAGTTGCTGCACCTGGCTGACGACAACATTTTGCGCCTTTTGTGCAAGCGACGGTTGGCAATACA
>CETG01046779.1_pt1 | contig 10051 bp, 8 predicted proteins | sample 361471 | NCBI WGS metagenome assembly CETG01 (sample SAMEA2622696, study PRJEB7988) | marine metagenome | isolation source: saline water (ENVO:00002010), including | reverse complement strand
TGCCAAGGAGAATGTCGAGAGTTCGAATCTCTTCATCCGCTTCATTAAAGTTTTTAAGAAACAACCTTTAAGAAATAAAATGAAATCAAGTTTGAGATCTTGATAGATAATGAGCTTATAATTTATCAAAGAGATAGCATTCAATATCTCATCTACAATAACTTTTAAAAAGTAAAAATGAGATTTCAAAATATTAGGAATAGAAACTTCACTTCAACTATTCACCAATTTGCACTTTGTTTTTACCCTCAATACTTAAAAAATATTAAGCATTCAAAATGGAATAATCACAAATGGAAGAATCTTACGTTAATGAAAGATCCTATGTCTTTAACAATATATATGATGATGATTCAGGAATTAAAACCTAAAACAATTTTAGAATTTGGTACTTTTGATGGAGGAAGTGCATTATGGATGAATGATATTATGGTTTCTTTGGGATTGGAATGTGTAATCCATACCTTCGATATTAATGCGAATAGAGTAAATCTTCCAAAAGGAAATAATATTAAATTTCATCAATTAGATAATTATAAAATCAATGATTTTGTTGCTGAAAATAATAATCTTTTCAAAGATTTAACTAGCCCAATTATAATGATTGAAGATTCTCACGAAAATTCTCCTAATCTTATTAAGGCTATGGATCCTTTCTTGAGATCTGGAGATTACTTGGTAATTGAAGATACTATTGACAGAAAGAAGTATGAACTTACTATCTCATCAGAGGATTGTATGCAAAACATGAATTATGAGGTAGATACTTATTATTGCGATTTTTGGGGTATAAATAATAGCTGGAATATTAATTCTATTTTTAGGAAAATATAAAAAATATATCCTATTTTTTTCAATTTAGTCTAATATTTTAATTAACTACAAAAATTTAGCCATCCAGTTATTATATACTTAGTACCTTTCCTAATCATATTTCCTTTATGAGAATGTGTCCACTCTGCTGGCCAGAGGATTGTCAAACCTTTAGAGGGCTTAACTTCTAAATCATAATGAGAAAAGTATGTTGATCCACCATCATCTACATCATTTAAATAAGTCATAAAAGCAAATAGTCGATGTAGACTATCTAAGCTACATCTTTCAGAATGTATTTCGTTAAAATGTTGTCCTGCTTGATATCTACCAATATTAAATCGACCAATTTTTAAGTTTCCTCCAATGCTTTTTTTCAGTAAAGGCCATTGAGCATGATAATCTTTGTAGCATTCAAAAAGAAGGTTAAAATAGGTTTTAAAAATTTTATTTTTTTCATGATTTATTTCTTTCGGTAATAACGTTATATCAGTTCTATTCTTGTGATTTTTATTTAAACCTGAAATCGTAACTCCTTGAGCATGTTTAGTTTGATTGATTTCAAAATATTCGATTATTTCATCACAAATAGAGGTAGGTTCTATGATCCATGATCCTACGAAGTTTGGATTTAAATTAGTGTTTTCGAAAGTTAATCGCTGCATAATTATCAATTTAGATTTGATTAATTCCTTCTTCAATATTAAAGCAAATAGATCCCTCTGCTTTTTCCAGAATATTTAGTCCCTCTTTAAAATTCCCTTTCATCAATAAAACATTTCCCAAGCCAGAAAGAGATTGAGTAAAATCTTTTTTTAAACTCAGAGCTTTTTTGAAAACTATTAAAGCTTCATCTAGTTTACCAAGCAGTCTTAGTAAAGTACCAAGATTATGATAAGCATCTGGGGACTCTGGATTTAGTTTAATAGCTTTACGAGTAACTAATTCGGCTTCTTCTAGTCTACCAAGACCTTTTAAAATGACTCCAAGATTTAAATGAGCATTGAAAAAGTTTGGATTCAATGTAATAGCTTCACGAGTAACTAATTCAGCTTCATCTAATTTATCTAGGTCTTTTAATATAGATCCTAAGTTGTTAATAGCTATTGGGAAATTTGGTTTAAGTGAAATAGCTTTTCGTGTCTCAAGCTCTGCATTCTTTAAATCACCAATCTCGTGTAATATCCTACCTAGATTTAAGTGAGCATACATATAATTCGAATTAAGCAAAATTGCTTTTCGAAATTCTGATTCTGCTTCTTTCATCTTTCCAAGATCTTTTAGAATACTGCCAAGATTATTAAGGGCTTTTGCGAAATCTGGCTTAATTTTTATTGCTTTACGTGTTGCAAATTCTGCTCCATTTAAATTTTTTAATTTTTTTAATCCATTACCAAGATTATAATAAGATAAGAAATCTTCAGGGTATAATGAAACTGACTTTTCCCAAAGCTTCACTGATTCTTCTACATCCCCTTCTTTAAATTTGATAGCTGCATAATTAGAGAAAGCTCTCTGATCTTTGTAACCCTTTTCTAAAAATAATTTATAATAAAATTTCGCTGCTAGTAAGTCGTTTCTAGAATGATATTCTAATGCTTTAGAAATAATATCTTTTTCAGTTAGATTATTATCTAAAGAATTAAATTCAATTTTCATTTTAGATTAGTTTTTTTGATCTTTTACTATAAATCGAGGTTTTAATATCGAAATTTTTATAATTTTATAATCAATGATTGTATACATTTTTAGAACTTAGTTTAATATAAACTAATTGTTTAATTTCTTAATTATAATATACCATCAGATTCTGTTTTCTATTATGCAGAAAACCCATCTTGTTATAAAAATCTTCACAATGTGTTGTCATAATATATACCTTTTCAGCTTTAGTAATTAAGGGATTATTCAAAATTGATTCCACAATTTGTTTGCCAATTCCACATTTTTGGTAATTTTCTTCAACCACCACATCCCAAAGTACCGCTCTATAGCTTTGATCTGTTGTCGCCCTGCCAAATCCTATCAATTTTTGGCCCTCCCATGCACTTACAACTACTTCGCTCTGTGAGAGCATTGCTCGCAAAGACTGAGTATTTCGATGTTTGGCCCAAGATGTATTTGCATTGAATAAATTCTTGAGTTTTTCTAAGCCATTTTGAGGTCTTAAATTTGGGCCCATCCCAAAAAGTCTTAAACCAGGGGCTCCAGGGGCATGTTGTATTATCATTGGACTATTCATAACTTTTTGGTACACATATGGCTTTACTATCCTTGATTATTACTGATTGGATATTAATTATCTAAATTATACGATTTTATTTTAAAAAACCAAAATCTTCGAGTTTACTTATGTAAAAAATATCCTCTTTGTCTTCGTTTTTTATTAGCCATTTATTTATTCATTTTGTTCCTATGAATTCTAAATATTATCTTCAGTTTGAGAATAAGTTTCGTGGTGATCGACAATCAATCTTTAATCAATATGCTGAATATGACTCATTAATAGAATTGGTTCTTAATAATACTAAAAACCCACGCTTACTTGATATTGGTTGTGGTAGAGGGGAGTGGCTAGAGAGGCACAAAGATAAATTTAAAGATAGTTTGGGAATAGAAAAAGATTTAGATATGGCAAAAGTTTGTAGAGATCTTGATTTAGATATCATCCAAGGAGATGCAATTGAATCTATATTAAAACTAGAAAATAATTCTTTTACCGTAATAAGTTTATTTCACATAATTGAACATCTTAACCATAGTATTCTAATCAGATTATTGAAAGAATGTTATAGAGTATTAAATGAAGATGGAATAATTATAATGGAAACACCTAGCATTGATAATTTATTAGTTTCGTCCAAATTATTTTATACTGATCCAACTCATATATCGCACATTAATCCCGATTCTCTATCTTTTGATTTATCTAGTATTGGATTTGATGATAATAAATATTTTTATATTCATGGTGGTCCGTTAAAAGATTCCAATCCATTGAAGACCACAAGAATCCTTAATGGAGTTGCTCAGGATGTTCTTTTTATTGGATCCAAAAGTGATAATACTACAAAATTAATTTTTCAAGATAATAAAGATTGGCAATCTCATTTGAATTTGGGTTTGTCGACATTAGAAGCTGCAGTTGAATTTGACATTAATCTTGATCAATTTCTCTCGAGCACAGAGAGATTAAGTTCAGATATTGGAGACAGAATAAACGAATATAATACTTTAAACTCTGATTTTTCTGCTGTAAAATCGGAGATTGATTGTTTAAAATCAGAGATTAATTTGTTTAAATCTGAGTTAAAGTATTTTATATATTTATTGAAAGTTTTTAAAATAATATTACGTCCCCCTTTTCAATTTTTAAGATACTTTAAAAGGCTTACTTTATATTTAATCTCAGCTATGAAAAAATTTTTATTAGCTATATTCAATAAAATATTTAATATTTTTGCTCAATATAATTTAACAAGAAGATTTATACTCAATAAGCAAGTTATGTATATTATTAACTTATTACTCAAAAATGTTTTCGGTAGATCATCTCTAATTAATATTAGCCAAGTTGAACATAAACTTAATAGAATTAATCATATTTATTCTGAATCCCTAAGATTTAACGAAAGATTGATTTTGCATCACAAAAACTCTTTGAAATCTAATTCGTATAGTAAGATTTTTAAAAAATAAATATATGCGCATAGCGATCGATCTTCAAGGAATCCAAAGTGAAGGTAGTAGAACAAGAGGAATTGGTAGATATTCTTTTGAAATTGTTCGAAATCTCGTCAGAGAATATCCACAAAATACTTTCATTTTAGTAGCTAATGCTTCTCTTCTTGATTTAAGGCAAGAATTGGAATCTGAATTAAAGCTGAGTAATGTTATTTATTACGAATGGTATTCCCCTTGCCCTTTATCTTCCATATCAAAGAATAAAACAAATCTACAATTAGGCTCTTCATTAAGATCATATGCTTTTAGTTTATTGCATGCAGATATTATTCTCATAACAAGTTTTATTGAGGGATTTTCTGATAATTGTCTAACAGATTTTGATAAAGAGTTGCTTAAAACTCCAATTGTCTCAATTTTTTATGATGTTATTCCTTTACTTAATTCTCATAATTATTTACGTAATAATCCAAAATTTTCTAAGTTCTATAAACGTAAGTTAAAGTCTATGGCCGATTTAGATGCATTATTAGCAATATCAGAATCTTCAGCCAACGAAGCCGCGCAATACTTAGGAATCAAGTCAAATAAAGTCTATAATATTTCTTCAGCATGTAATACTCTTGACTTTAATGATAAGCAAAATCACATTCCTAATGTAAATTTAGAAAAATATAAACCATATATTCTTTATTCTGGTGCAGGAGATCCTAGAAAAAATTTAAGAAGATTACTTCAATCATTTAGTCAGCTTCCCAATACTCTAAGAAGATATAATTTAGTTCTAGTAGGTAAGTTATTAATACCAGAGATTACGTTGATAGATGAGTGGATTAACGAATTTAAAGTAGATCCTTTTAGAGTGTTTAAAACAGGATATATATCTGACGAAAATTTAGCTGATCTTTATAAAAACTGTTCACTATTTGTCTTCCCTTCTTTGCATGAAGGGTTTGGTCTCCCTATTCTAGAAGCCATGAATTGTGGGGCTCCTGTGATTGGATCAAGGTCTACTAGTGTCCCAGAGATAATTAATATGAATGAAGCGATGTTTGATCCAAATAATACAATTGAGATTACAAATCTTATAATTAAATCTCTTACAGATAATAACTTTAGGACTAAATTAATTCAGAATTCGATAACTCAACGTAAGAAGTTTTCTTGGTCATATTGTGTTCGTGCTACTAATGAAGTATTTTTAAACGTTTTAAAGGAACATTTTATTGATTACGATTCAAGTAATTGGATAATTATTAAGGATAAAAATAATTTCTATTTAAAAGCACTATTGAAAAAAATAAAAAATTATCTTTTATTCAGATTTAAACTCAATAAAAAATTAATTTATACAATATCAGCATCAATAGATCATATAAATTGTCAAGCGGATTCGATAGCTAGATTCATTTCAAATGATACAAATATACTCTCTTGGAAGGTTGAAGGTCCGTTCGATTCAAGTTATAGTCTAGCTATCCTAAATAGATATCTTACACAGGAATTTAATTATAAAATTCCACAATTACTTATTCATAATACCGAAGGTTTAGGTGACTATTCTACAAATATAAATTATTTAAAAAAGTTTCCAAGCCTCTACTCTATTTATGAGAAATCTTTATCTGAATCTTCTTTATTTACTCAAGTAATAAGTCGTAATTTATATCCACCAAGAGTTTCTGACTTGAATGCAAAGATAAATTTACTTCACTCTTATGGCTGGGAAGAGTCTGAATTTCCATCTGATTGGGTCAAAGAATTTAACACCTATTTACAAGGAATGACAGTAATGTCGTCTCAAGTAAAAAAAATTCTTCTTGATAATGGCGTTTATATCCCTATTCATATTTCTGGCCTTGGAGTAGATCATATAAATAGAATTAATGCAGCTCAAGATTTTCATATTTTAGGTAGAAGATTCAAATTACTTCATATTTCTTCTGGTTTCCCAAGAAAAGGACTCGATGTCCTTTTGAGTGCCTTTGGTAAGGCATTTTCAATCAAAGATGACGTCTCTCTGATAATTAAAACATTTAACAATCCACATAATGAAATCGATCAATTAATCCAGTCTGCAAGAGAGAATAATCCCTTATATCCGGATGTTGTCCTTTATAAGGATGATTTCTCAGATAGTGAGATTAAGGCTTTATATCTTCAGTCAGATTTATTGGTAGCTCCTAGTAGAGGTGAAGGTTTTGGACTGCCAATTGGAGAAGCCATGCAACTTGGGATTCCAGTAATAACGACTGGGTGGGGAGGTCAATTAGACTTTTGTAATAATACAAATAGTTGGTTAATAGACTATAAATTTGCTGCTTCTGAATCACATTTTTCATTGACTAATTCTTATTGGGCAGAGCCACATGATTTACACCTGAGTACATTAATGAAAGAGATATATGTAGCAAACGAGTCTCAAATCAGAATAAAGACTGATCAAGCAAAAAAGACAATTTTGAAATATAATTGGAAAAATGTAGCTAGCAAAAATATTAGATTAGCAAGATACTTGAATTCATATCATACAAATCATTCTTGTAAAATAGGTTGGGTTTCTACTTGGTTTACAAGATGTGGAATTGCTTCTTATTCTAAATATATAATCAAACAAATAGAAGAAGAAGTTTTTGTATTTTCTCCTTTCGAAGACGAAAAGCCTGGACAGAATTCTAAAAATATTATCCCTTCATGGAAATTAGATAATAGTGAATCACAGGATTTTGATATGCTTTTGAACGAGATAGTAAGACAAAAGATTACAACTCTTGTAGTTCAATTTAATTATGGATTTTTTAATTTTAATGATTTCAATCAATTTTTACTTTCTGTAAAAAATTATAATATTAATATCATTATCTTTCTTCATTCAACATCTGACCCAATTACTAATACTAATAAGAAATTATGTCAATTATTATCTTCATTAAAGACTTGCGATCGTATTTTAGTTCATAATATTGACGATTTAAATCGTTTAAAGGAAATAGGTTTAATTGATAATGTTTCTATTTTTCCACATGGTATTCTAGATTTCGAATCTAAACCAAGCGATATGCTTTTAGCTAATAAAAAATTTTCTAAAAATAGTATATTTGAAATTTCATCCTACGGCTTTTGCCTTCCTAATAAGGGTTACTCAGAGTTAGTCAAAGCAGTTAAAATATTACGTGAACGTGAATATCAAATTAAACTCAATATCTTCTCTTCAATTTATAGCGATGATTATTATTGGGTTTATGAGGAGTTATTATCTTTAGTCAGAGATTTAGGACTTCAGGATTATATTTCTATCAATAATAATTATTTAAGCGATAATGAAATTCTTATGTCACTCTCTCATTCAGATTTGATATTAATACCTTATCAGTCATCTATGGAGTCATCTAGTGCTTCAGTCAGGCATGCTATTGCGACTTTTAAGCCTGTATTAGTAACACCACTGCCACTGTTTGATGATGTTAAAGATATAGTTGAATTTACAAAGGGTTTCTCACCAGAAGATTTAGCAGAATCTATTATTAATTTCCTTTCCAATACTCAAGAAAATATTAATAGTGTTTGGAATGACTCAACAAGGATAAAGAAAATTAAAGATAGAAGCTATAGTAATGTTGCTTATAGACTTTATTGTATTATTAAAGGTTTGGAAAATAATAAGAATTTTAATCTTTAAGTTTATTTTCTATGAGTTTTTCTATTATTTCCTCAATAAAAATACAAGCTTTCCAATTTAATTGTTCCTCCAATGGTTTCGGATCTCCAAAACTTTGACATATATCTTTTTTACGTATCATTTTTTTATCCTGAATAATATGATCTTGCCAGTTTAAGTTAAACTTTTTATAGGCAATATTGATGAAGTCAGTAAATTTGGTTAACACTCCAGTGCAAATAATATGATCATCTATTTTTTTTGCATTAGCAATAATTTGTATGCCTTCTACATACTCTTCTGCCCAACCCCAATCTCGTGAGAAATTTAAATTTCCAAGATGAATCTTTGATGATTTATCCTTTGAGCTATTGACGGCACCTGAGATAACTTTTTGTGTTACGAATTCATTATCTCTAAGTTGTGATTCATGGCTAAATAATACTCCTGTCATGCAATTTAAATTGTGAATTTCGCGGTACATTTTCACTAAGTTATAGCTCGCTTGTTTACTTATTCCATATGGACTTCTTGGTCTTTGCGCGCTATCTATCGTTGCTTTTCGTTTTGTATTCCCATAAATCTCACTACTACCAGCAAAGAATATTGGTCCTTGATAATCGATTTTTCTTGCTGCTTCAAGTAAGTTTATTGTTCCGTTAGTAATACTTTCAATTGTTTCCACTGGAAAAATAAATGATTTACCTACGGATGACTGGGCTGCCAAATTATAAATTATAGATGGATTGAATTTCTCAATTGAATTTGTGATCGATCGAATATCTTTTATATCACCTTTGTTAATTCTAATAGCTTGTTCTATTCCTAGTTGAGCAAGATTTTTTAAATTCTCTGTTCCTGATCTTGTTAATCCAATAACTTCATATCCTTTATTCAGAAGAGAGCATGAAAGAAGAGCTCCATCTTGCCCTGAACAACCAAAAATTAAAGCTCTTTTGTCAGCCAATAAACCTTCGTAGCATTTTTCTTATTCTCTCTGTCAGTTGCAGATATTTCAACCTTTTTATCACTGCTTTCATTTTTAGGTTTCTCTTCATTTTATGCTCAGATTTTGCCTTCCCACTAAAATAAATCACCTTTTTTTATCTCATAAATGTCTTTTTCGCCTTTAGTGTGCACTTTTAATTCTGGATATGATTTCGTCTTTTCTCTATTTTTCACTTGCCCCAAAAAAAGAATTTTATTTTGTTGATTGTTCTCAACCATTTATTCATCTGATATTTAAAACGCTTGTATTTGCAATGCTTTTCCTCAAGTTAGATGCCTCGAATTTTGCTCGACTTTGCTTTACTAAATTTATTTTATTGTGTTGAATTAACAGGTTTTTTATCCAATAAAATGTCTCGATTCCCTTTTTTGTTGACCACTAACTATTGATATAAGTCTTTAAAACCTTATATTGCAAGGGTCTTTAGTTTCATCAGGCTATATACTGGCCGTCCGAAACCCATCTCTTTAGTTTTTCTACTGAGATTTATACCAGAACTCACTCGTTTATCTCCCCATGACCACCGCGACTAGTACCCAACTCCAAGAGCTTTACGTTGCGTACTTCGGGCGTGCTGCTGATCCCACCGGTCTTGATTACTGGCAAGAAAAAGGCACCTCTACAGCTGCGTTTGCTGCAAACATGTATGCGCAAGCTGAATTTAAGAATGAATACGGCAGCCTTTCTACTGAATCCCAAGTCAATCAGATCTACAAGAATCTCTTTAATAGGCAAGCAGATATAACTGGTTTAAGATATTGGACACAGGAGATAAAGCTGGGAAACCTTCAACTTGCTGAAATTGCAGTTCACCTGATTTGGGCGGCTCAAAATAATTCAGGTAGTTCCGACGATAAAACAGCTCTAACTAATAGAACTAACGCTGC
>CETG01191876.1_pt1 | contig 10054 bp, 10 predicted proteins | sample 361471 | NCBI WGS metagenome assembly CETG01 (sample SAMEA2622696, study PRJEB7988) | marine metagenome | isolation source: saline water (ENVO:00002010), including | reverse complement strand
ATCCCCTCGTTATCACTACCTGGGAAAGGGCCACAATTTACAAAATCTTTTGCAAAAAGACAACAAAGATTGTTAGGAGGCAGTGTTCGGGTTTGTAAAAATAATAATAAACTTATTGAAAAATTATATATTCTCTTAGAAAATAAAAAAGTTAGAAATAATCAGGGAAAAATAGGCATGTTAAGAATGGGAACAAGTGGAGCAAGTCAAAAAATAGTTGATTATTTAAATTCCAAACTGTAGCAAATTAAAGTAAGCTTAAATTCTTTAGGAGAATTGTTATGTACCCAATTAATGACAAAGAATATTTAAAGATATGTGCAGATATTGCCAGTTTAATGAGTATTAGCTTATCTTCAGCAAAGAAAAGAGTAGAAATAAAAATTTCTAAATGTGGTTCAACCACAATTAAAGAAAAAATAAATATAGCAAAAGAACTCTTGTTAACTTATCAAAATGATAAGAAGAATGGAAATAATTCGGTTAAGATATTTGATGAATTAATGGCCACTTTAGAAGATAACGATAACTTTTTAGTCGAAGATTGACTTTAATGTTCAAATATATTAGTAAATCTTTTTATATCTAATTCTGAAAAAATAGGTACAACATCAAAACATTTTTCTGCTAACTCATATCTACCCTCTCTTTTTAATATCACTACTAGTTTTTTCATGGCATCAATTAAATATCTAACATCATTAGCAGCATAATCCATTTGTGCATTTGAAAAATCATCCTCACTGCCCCAATCACTGCTTTGAGAACTTTTATCTAATTCAATATTAACCATTTCATATATTAAATCTTTTAAACCATGCTTATTAGTGTAAGTACGAGCAAGTTTACTTGCTATCTTTGTGCAAAAAATGTTCTGAGTATTGATTTCAAGATTTGATTTTAAAGCAGCAATATCAAATCTTGCAAAATGGAATATTTTTTTTATTTTTTTATTTTCAAGAAGAGATTTTATATTTTTCGAACTAAAGTTATTATTTTCTAATTTAATACAAGTAGTAATATCGTTTTCATTTGAAAGTTGAATAAGGCATAATCTATCTCTTCCATGCATAAGCCCCATTGCTTCTGTATCAACAGCTATATAAGATGAATTTTCATATAAATTAAATAAATTATTGCTTAGGTCATTTTTGCAGAAGTTAATTTCTTTATTTAAATTCATCATCAATAATTAATCAGGTTTAATTTATTTTTACTTTACATCAATATCTTTAATTTAAGAGAAGCTTAATTTCTATAGATTTATATCTCAGAATAAAATAAAAAAAATATATATTAAAATTTATTTTATAATTTAAAAGTTAGTGAAATTTTATAGATGTCTTATTCCTTAAATTCAACTTTGTTATTAACAATTCTTCTTTTTATAGGGTTATTTTTTTTTCTTAGGGCATCTAGCAAAGATAGAACAACAACCGTTGAAGTTTCATCATCAAAACAACCAGTTGAAGTACTTAACTTAATTTGTAATTGGCTCAATTTAAGAGGTTGGAAACAAATTGGCGGAGATACTGATAAACAATTATTAATTTTCAAAGGGAAAGTTATTTCTAGTAAATTTTTAGCAATATTCCTATCTATACTTGGAGGTTTAGGCTCTTGCTCTTTGGGATTGGTAATTGTTCAGTTGTATCCTAAATTAAATTGGTGGCCAATTCTTTTAGGATTTATTGGTGGTCCTTTATCTGGAATAATTTATTATCAGAAGTCACGAAGAGAGGAAACTTTTGAATTTAGGTTGGTTGATACAGAAGGTAATAAAAGAACAAATCTTAGGTTAAGGGCTCATAGAGATGAACTGATTTCATTAGAAACAGAATTAAAAGATAAATTATCTTTGGAAAGTGATGGTTCATTATTTAAAACTCCTATTTAAATTAAATATAAGAATTTTTATTAATCAAAGACATTATGTTTATGGCAAATCAACTCTAAATCCTTATCATTTTGCCAATCCTGAGGTTTAGTAAATATCTTTGTTAATAAATCTTCTCTTGAGTCCTTTTCAGCTTTAAAAGCATATTCCCATCTAACTAATGGAGGCAGTGACATTAATATTGATTCTGTGCGTCCGTTTGTTTGTAAGCCAAAAATTGTTCCTCTATCCCAAACTAAATTAAATTCTACATATCTTCCTCTTCTGTAAAGCTGGAATTCTCTCTGAGATTGCGAGTAGTTTTGGTTTATTCTTTTTTCAATAATAGGACTATAGGCAGGTAGAAATGCATTACCACAATTTTCAGCGAGGGCATAAAGGTTTTCCCAGCTAAGCTCTATTGCTCCAATTTTATCTGATATATTTGATGCAACACCATTTATTTCTTTGCCTTTATAAAGTAAACCTTCTCCATCTTGATAATCATAAAAAATACCACCAATACCTCTCGCTTCATTTCTGTGTTTTAGAAAAAAATATTCATCGCACCAAGGTTTAAATACTTTATGTAATTTAGGATTTATTTTTTCGCAAGCGTCTGCATGCATCTTGTGGAAATGTCTGACATCTTTTAAATATGGATAATAAGGGGTAAGGTCTGCTCCACCTCCAAACCACCATACTGGTCCTGCTTCAAAATATCTGTAATTAAGATGCACAGTAGGTATGAAAGGATTCTTGGGATGTAAGACCATCGAGGTTCCAGTGGCAAACCATTCGTGCCCTTTAGCCTCAGGTCGTTGCGAAATAATAGATGGAGGCAACTCTTTACCATAAACCTCTGAAAAATTTACTCCTGCCTGTTCAAAAACATCTCCATTTTTTAAGACTCTTGATTTACCTCCTCCCCCTTCAGGTCTAAGCCATGATTCTTCATTGAATCTTGACTTTCCATCAAGAGCTTCTAATCCCTTACATATTTTTTCCTGCAAACTTAAAAGGAGATTTTTAATATTCTCTCTGGAATTGTATGGCGGTGTCTTTAGCATTTATTTTTACTTGTATAATAAAAAATTCTTTTTGATGAAATAAGACTTTCCCTTTATAATTTCTTTTGAGGGGGTAATTTTTTCAATTATTTGATAGTTCGACATAGTTCTTAATCTTTTGAGGTCGGCTAAATTAAAGTAAATAGTATTAAAGATTTTTGATGACAACAGTTGAAGAAGCAAATCATGCCCTATCAAATATTTTTGATGCTGGATCTCAGAAAAATTTAATTGAGTTGGGATGGATAAAAAATGTAAGAGTGCCAATACCAAGAGCAATAATCACTTTAGCATTACCATCATATGTAAATTCGCAGAGAGACAGAATAGTTCAAGAGATAAGAAAAACATTACTTAACTTTTCTGATATTGAAGATGTTCAAATCGAATTAGAAAATAACCCTGAACAATCCTCTTCAAATTCTGATAATAATCAACAACAACTTCAAAGAATAAATGGCATTAAGCAAATTATTGCTGTTAGTAGTGGTAAAGGTGGTGTGGGAAAAAGCACAATTGCGGTCAATATAGCTTGTTCCCTCGCAAAGTTAGGTTTGAAAACAGGTCTTTTAGATGCAGATATTTATGGCCCTAATACACCATCTATGTTGGGTGTAACTGAGGAAAGCCCAAAAGTATTTGGTAGTGGTAATGATCAAAGGCTTATCCCTATCAGTAAATATGGAATTTCAATAGTATCGATGGGTTTTTTAATAGAGGAAGGACAGCCAGTTATCTGGAGAGGACCTATGTTGAACAGTATTATTAGACAATTTTTATATCAAGTTGAATGGAAAGATTTAGATTTTCTTATAATTGATTTACCTCCTGGTACTGGTGATGCTCAGATTTCATTAGCTCAATCTGTACCTATATCCGGAGCAATCATTGTGACAACTCCTCAAAAAGTCTCTCTTCAAGATTCTAGAAGGGGATTAGCGATGTTTAAACAGCTGAATGTCCCATTGATTGGTGTTGTAGAAAATATGTCTGTCTTTATTCCACCTGATCAACCAAATAAAAAATATAAAATTTTTGGTAGTGGAGGAGGACAACTATTAGCGGATGAGTATAATTTACCTCTTTTGGCACAAATCCCTATTGAAATGCCTGTAGTCACAGAAAGTAATCAAGGTGTGCCTATCTCTATAAGTGAACCAAATACAAAGAGTGCTATCAAATTTCAGGAATTAGCATATTTGCTTCAAACTACATTTGTTGATAAATGATTCCTGTTATTTCATTCTTAAAAAAAAGAAGACTTTCCTTAAATACAAAAAAATTTAAATTTGATCTTATTTTTTCACCAATTTTAATTGGTCCTTTTATTTTAGTTGTTATTTCAAGTCTGCTAATTGAGAGTATTCAAAAACAATCTTTGCATACTGATTCTTTCAATCATTTGTTTACTGGTATTTTTGGATGTTTTTTAGCAATAATAATTTCATATGTTCCTCTTGAGAGGTTTAAAAATTATATATTTCCGTTTTATTTGATTTCAATCTTGACTCTAGTTTTAGTTTATTTTTTTGGGATTACTATATATGGTGCTCAAAGATGGTTGAATTTAGGAATTTTTACATTTCAACCATCTGAAGTTGCAAAGTTAAGTTCGCTGTTGGTTTTGGCATTAGTACTAGAAAAAAAGACAATCGATTCAATAAAAGACATAATTTTGCCAATAATAATTGTCTCTATACCCTGGACCTTAATTTTTTTTCAGCCTGATTTAGGAACTTCTCTTGTATTAATATTTTTGTTTTTTACAATGCTGTACTGGGCGCAGATGCCCATAGAGTGGATTCTAATCGTAGTGCTATCACTTTTTACATCATTATTTTCGTTTATAACACCCTTGTTGCTTTTCTTATGGATTCCATTTATGGGTTTTCTAGCCTATAAATCATTAAAAAAAAGAATTACTTTTGCAGCGATTATTATGGGTTTCCATTTATTGATAGCCAAAATGACTCCCTTTTTATGGAACTATGGATTACAAGATTATCAAAAAGACAGATTGATTCTTTTTCTTGATCCATCAAGAGATCCTTTAGGAGGTGGTTATCACTTGCTGCAAAGCAAAATTGCAATTGGTTCAGGCGGAATATTTGGTACTGGCTTATTAAATGGTAAATTGACAAGTTTACATTTTATACCTGAGCAGCATACTGATTTTATTTTTAGCGCATTAGGAGAGGAAACTGGCTTTATCGGATCAATTATTGTCATTTTTATTTTTTTTATTCTTATATCTCAATTAATTAGAATAGCTAAAAAAGCTAGAACTGATTTTGAATCTTTAGTTGTAATTGGGATAGCTTCTATTTTCTTATTTCAAATAATAATTAATATATATATGACAATTGGACTAGGTCCTGTTACAGGTATTCCTCTACCATTTATGAGTTACGGAAGAACTTCATTATTAATAAATTTCATTTTTATTGGTCTTGCATTATCAACTTTAAAACGAATTAGATCATTGAAAAATTTATGAAAAATCTGATTTCAATACAATTTATTCAAGATTTACTTTTATCTGGATCTTCAAATTTGCTTGTTGATGAAAATACTTCAAGAAGGATGTGGTGGTGTGCATTAGAACTTATTAAAAAAGAGTTTCTTTCGAATTCTTATCAAGAGGGAGGAGTATGGATAGCTTCTCCATTACCCACAATTTACGAGAAAAAATATTTACAGAAATTAAGTGGATGGCTCTTTGCTCCAGAAGGATTCCCTTATTTTAATCATGATTATGCTGGATACTTACCACATAATGATTCTCGGCGTAGCGAGAACAATACAAATTATATTTCAAATTATAAGATATTAAATTTAAATTCTACTGATGGTTATGAACCATTTCTGATGATTATAACCTCAAAGTTTCAATGCATATTAACTATTGCGGGAGAGAAAAATAAAAAAAACTTTATTATGAGAAGCGATCATGAGACCATTCAAAAAGTTATACAGTTATTAGAAACTAAATTAAGACAAGAAAATAGTGATGAAGCTGATCAGTTTAAACAGAAAATTAAGGAAATTGATAAATTTAAATTAAATAAAGAATTTATAGATAACTTTTGGCCAATGCTTTCTATAAGATTGGCAAACTTAATTCCCGATTTGAATTTTCAAACTCCAGTTGCTGATCACAATAACAAGGATTTACAAATTACTGAAGCAAAGCTTTTAGAGGCTATTTCTCATGAAGTAAGAACACCATTGGCAACAATAAGAACATTAATTAATTCAACCTTAAGAAAATATGAGATGAATGAAACTATTAGAAATCGTTTAATACAAATAGATAATGAATGTACTGAACAAATTGATAGGTTTGGATTAATATTTAATGCTGCAGAATTAATTAATGGTGAGACATCTCTTTCTAAGCAATTAGCAAGTATTGATTTAGGTGAAATATTAAATAAACTTTCCCCATATTGGATTAAACAACTTCAAAGGCGTGGAATTACTTTGAAAATAGATATTCCAAATGAATTGCCTCAGATTCTTAGTAATTCAGAAAAATTAGAACTAATGCTAGGTGGATTAATTGATAAAAACACTAGAGGTCTTCGGGAAGGAAGTAGCTTAATTTTAGAACTTCGTCCTGCAGGGCAAAAGATCAAATTACAATTAATCGTGCAGAAGAAAGATGAAATTGATAATATTAGCAAGCAGATTGGTTCGGATATAGGTCCAGTTCTTAATTGGAATCCTCAAACTGGAAGTTTGCAGATAAGTCAATCTGCCATGCATAAGTTATTGGCTAGTCTTGGAGGGCATGTTACTAATAGGAAAGACACAGGATTAACAGTCTTCTTTCCAATCTCAGAAAGAAATTGAGTTTTTGCATATTATTTTATTAAATAATGTAGAAAAATTTACAAAAAATTGAAAATAATAAATCCATAATGTTAGTTTCATTAGTATAAATAAAGGTAATTAGGATGACTGAAGCTTTAGTTGGTGAATTTCCAAAGTATATTGGAAGTACCGGAGGCTTGTTAAACTCTGCAGAAACTGAAGAGAAATATGCGATATCCTGGAATAGTTCCAAAGAACAAGCTTTTGAATTACCTACAGGTGGTGCTGCTGTAATGCATGAAGGAGATAATTTAATGTATTTCGCCAGGAAAGAACAATGTTTAGCTTTAGGGACTCAATTAAGGGCATTTAAGCCAAGAATCGAAAACTTCAAAATATATAGAATCTTTCCAAGTGGTGATATTGAATTTTTGCATCCAAAAGATGGTGTTTTCCCTGAGAAAGTAAATGAGGGGCGTGAAAAGGTTGGTCATAATCCAAGAAGAATTGGTGAGAACCCTAATCCAGCAGGCTTAAAGTTTTCTACAAGAAAAACTTTTGACTAAATTATTAAAAGTTGATATCAAGTTAGTATATAATTATAATTTGGGCTGAAATTAGAAATATGATCAGTTCAAAAAAAGATAGTTTTTTTCAAGCTTATAAAGAGGGAAAGAATTTTATACCTATTTATAAATCTTGGCCTGCTGATTTAGAAACGCCTTTAACTACGTGGTTAAAAATATCTCAGGATAATTCACATGGTGTCTTTCTTGAGTCTGTTGAAGGTGGTGAGAATATTGGTAGGTGGAGCATAGTAGCAAATAATCCTTTATGGGAAGTTGTCTGTAATGGTGAATCTTCTACAAGAATATCTAGGAATGGTGAACATTTAATAAAAAAAGGTAATGTATTTGACCTTCTTAGGGAATGGACTCAAGAATATAATTCGCATACCCTTGATGAATTTCCCTTTGTAGGGCAACTTTATGGATCATGGAGCTATGAACTAATTAATTGTATTGAGGCCTCTGTTCCTATTCATAAAATAAATGAGAAACAAATACCTTATGGTGCATGGATGTTTTTTGATCAAATAATAATCTTTGATCAGATGAAAAGATGTCTTACAGCAGTTGTTTATGCAGATCTAACAAACATAGAAAACATTGATATTGAAGATATTTATGATAATGCCATTCAGAAGATTCAATCGATTGAAGATTCAATGCGGATACCTCTTAAAGAAGTTGATATTCTCGATTGGAAAGAGAAAAAGGATTTAAATATTGATATTTCTAGTAACTGGTTACAAGCAGACTTTGAGAATGCTGTTTTAAAGGCTAAAGAATTTATTAAGAAAGGTGATATTTTTCAGATAGTTATTAGTCAGAAATTTAAAACTGAATTAAAAAATAAACCTTTTGATTTATATAGGAGTTTGCGAATGGTAAATCCATCTCCATATATGGCTTTTTTTGATTTTGGTTCGTGGTTCCTGATAGGCTCTAGTCCAGAAGTTATGGTTAAAGCTGAAAAAACAAAAAATAATCAAATAATTGCTAGTCTGAGGCCTATAGCAGGTACAAGAGCTAGAGGAGTTGACTCTATAGAGGATGCTAAAAATGAAAAAGATTTATTGAGTGACCCAAAAGAAATTTCTGAACATGTAATGCTTGTTGATTTGGGTAGAAATGATTTAGGAAAAGTATGCGAAATTGGCACTGTGGAAGTCAAGGATTTAATGATTATTGAAAAATATTCACATGTAATGCATATCGTAAGTGAAGTCCATGGAATATTGAATAAGCAAAAAGATGTATGGGATTTACTCAAAGCGACTTTTCCGGCAGGAACAGTAACTGGAGCACCAAAGATAAGAGCTATGCAGTTAATTAATGATTTTGAGAAAGAATCTAGAGGACCATATGCAGGTATATATGGAGCAGTTGATATAAATGGTTCTTTAAATACTGCTATCACAATCAGATCAATGATAGTAGTTCCATCTGATAATGATAAATTAACTGTTTCTGTTCAAGCTGGTGCTGGTATTGTTGCAGATTCATCTCCAGCGAATGAATATCAAGAAACGCTTAATAAAGCAAAAGGAATTTTAATAGCAATATCGTCTCTAAATTCATAAAATGAATTACCGTAACTTATTAAAAGGATTTGAGGTAGAGCTATTTACCGGTACATTAAGTGATCATGTAGGATTGTCAAACGAAATAGAAGATCATTTTGCAGATTTTGTTCAAGAGCCAGATAATAGAAATGTTGAATATATTACTAATCCAGATGCTAATTATAAAGTTCTCTACAAGTCATTAATTAATCCAAGAATTAGATTACGAAAGTGGTTAGGTCTAAGAGATTTAACAATAATTCCATCATCTACGTTATGTTTTTGTCATGATAATAAATTTCAAAGATCTGATTTAACCAATGCTTATCATCAATTTATTGAATCAAATTATGGCATCGCCATTGCAACTTCAAGTGTTCATATAAATATTGGAATTAATGATTTGAATAGACTTTTTTCTGCTATTCGTCTGGTAAGATGTGAAGCCTCTATTTATCTTTCTTTAAGTGCAAGTTCTCCTTTTATAAATGGTACATACAGTGGTAATCACTCACAAAGATGGATTCAATTTCCTAAAACACCGAGAGAAGTACCTTTTTTTAAAGATCATTTACATTATATAAATTGGATTGAAGAGAATATCAAAAGTAGAAAGATGCAAAACATTAGACACTTCTGGTCATCAATCCGGCCTAATGGACCCCAAAGACCCTACGAATTAGATCGTTTAGAATTAAGAATTTGTGATTTTGTTCCAGATATTCATCTTCTACTTGCAATAACAGCTCTTTTAGAATTAAGAATTATCACTCTTTTCGAAAATATGGAGAATTTAGATCCGTTATTATCAAGTAAATTTTCTTTGTCTGAATTGCGAAAAATTTGTGATGATAATGAAATAAAAGCAGCTAAAAATAGTTTGAATGCCGAATTGATTAATTGGCAAAATGGAAAAGTTATGCTCTGTAAAGATTGGATACAAAATTTATTAGAAGAGATTTCTATTCCTGCAAAGAAATTTAATATGCATGAGCAATTAAAACCAATTTATAAGGTTATTGAAGCAGGGAATAAATCAATGCAGTGGATTAGTAAATTTAAAAGTGGTTATTCGATTAATGAAATAATGGAAAATGAGATAGAAGAAATGATTAAAAGTGAGGAAGATAGCATTTAATTATTAAAATAAATACTTTTTATGAT
>CETG01067027.1_pt1 | contig 10055 bp, 23 predicted proteins | sample 361471 | NCBI WGS metagenome assembly CETG01 (sample SAMEA2622696, study PRJEB7988) | marine metagenome | isolation source: saline water (ENVO:00002010), including | reverse complement strand
CCAGTAGGTAAATTTGGGCATATAGGTGAAACCTATGTCGATGCCCCTTTCCCTCAACTGCTCTAGCACCCTTTGAAGTATAGCGGGTTTCAGTGCTAGGGGCGATAGGAAACTCGTTTCACCTAGTGGTTTCTAACTACTCTGACAAGGGCATTCAATGGGTATGGTGAAAGTCCATACTTAAACCCGAAAAAGCAGGATTTATCCTTGCATATGGGGATGGGATAGCATTGAATGTAAGACCCTATAGAAGCAGAGACATGACGTTAGAGTAATGTACAACCCCACTTCGTGCCACAATAGCACAGCGGTAGTGCAGGGCTTTTGTAAAGCCAAGGTCGGGAGTTCAAATCTCTCTTGTGGCACCATTGTAAACTTCATTTTTTATTATCATGTCTGAAACTTTCGCAGTTTTCCTTCTAGAGCAAGCCAACAATGGCAGAGATATCCTAGCAATATTGGAGGACATCGTAGAGAACGCTGAAACCAGCACCTTATGATGACATGAAGCTTAGACCAGAACCATTAGACCCTACTGAACCTCAGATGTATCAATCTATCGGCACTCTCTCCAAACAAATTAATATGATAAAGGAGTGTTTAAAACAATCCTATATCTACACGGGAGAAGAGGAGGCAAGATTGAAACGTGAGTTGCGTAATTTATACGCACAGAGAACTGAGTTAAATAAGGGTAATGGTTTTGGTAACTAATGCCTAAGAAACATCAGTTCAAGATCGGAGATCCAGTCTCCTATGATGGAAGTAATACTGCTTACATCAATTTCGTTTGTAGTGATTATATCGTAGTCTGTACACATGAGTGGCCTGATAAGGGTACACTTCATGGCATTAAACAAGTCAACGTTTTAGTCTACCCTGACTATTACGACCAAATCACCCAAAGGATCCCCAATGGCAAAGTCTCTCAAGAAAGTCCAATTCACAGTGCTGAATCAGGACATACTGGTTGAATTACGACCAAAGCGTAAAGGTGTTTACTGGTCATTCAATGATGTACCACAATCATATGGACCGTTTAGGAGCGAGGATCATGCAATCAATGATGCCAAACTCTATTCACAGTATGGTACAACTAGTAAGCAACTCTTAAAGAAATGAGTATAGAGCACCCCACAGACGATGAACTAGAACGTCGCCGTCAATGTTATATCGAACTGTCCCATAATGGACTAGGGAACGAGATCTATAACATATGTACAGCATGGGCACTTAATCCAAAGGGTAAGACACCATCACAACTAGCAGATGAAAGGTGATTACTTTTATGATCCTGAAGAAGTCAATGGACGACTTAAAGGATTACATACAGTCTATCCTACTCTAAAGAAGGAGTGGGATAGCAATCATTATGGACTGGAGTGGAGAGACTTTACATCATACCAGAAGAAGACCATAGAAGAAAGTAATCAAGGACATGAAATACAATATGATGAATACTTCACTGCACCACTAGCAACAGAAGATAGTAAGTGGAGTATAGCACCATTATTCTTTAATCGTACACCATACCCTAGGAACGTAGAAGTATTACCTAAACTAGCAAAGACAATGACATGGTTAGGTGAAACTATGTACGTAGGTATGGTTAAACTAGCACCTGATGCATCTCTAGGATGGCATTATGACCCTGATCCTAATAGTCATACTCAGAGACTGAGGTGTCAGTTGCCATTTACTGCTGAGATCTGTACGCTATCTGTAAAGAATGAGTCTAGACCCCAGGCGGAGGGTAAACTGTTGATTTTCCAGTCTTCCGCGATGCATAAGGTAGAAAATATGGGTAGATTTGATAGAATCTCCCTCATATTTGACGTATTCCGCGAAGGACCAGGTATTTTGTGAGTTGGATACTCAAGGATACTACCCTTTTAAGAAATGTTAATAAAAACGTGGTTGGGCGGTTTACTTTGTTATTCTATCAGAGTGTTTTGTGGTCTAAGCCCGCAGTGTGCCAGTTTGTCAAGCGGTTTTGTGACAGTTCTCGAAGTGGCTCAGAGGTTGGTTGACAGTAGAGGCGAGATCGATTATAATTACTAATGTAGATAACCAAAAAGAACGTGGCAGCCAAAAAGCACACATTTGAGATCGCCGAGTTGAGTTCTGCAATCGACAAGATAGTCGTGCAGAGTTCCAAGGTATTCATCAACTTCTCAGGGAATGAGAAAACCTATGAGTATGAGTGGAAACCCGCAAACAAAACTCTTTTAGCCAAGCTCGAAGGTTTTGTTGAAGATCCTACTTCCTTGTCACTTGGAAGGTTTTACAATGATTCTTTGAAAAGTGGCGATTTAGTTCAAAAGCCCCAAGTTTAGTAAAACTCTACAAAAGGAACGAAAAATGGCAAAGTCATGGGATTATCGCAATACCCGCAAAAAAGGATCATTTAGCCAAAAAAAGAAGGAATTAGAAGAATTTGAAGATTTAGCCAATAGTGGCTACTTAGACATGATAAGTAATAATAAGAGGATAAGATTAGACTCACAGTACCTGGAGGATGATTATGAATAGTATAGAGAGATTAATCACTAAGTATAAAGAATCGGGTCTAGATTGGAAGGAGAGCATAGATTTAGTTCAGGGATTGCTGGACACAGATCAGCATCTGAGGTACCCAGAGTTTGAGCAGATATGTAAATATTATCTCACAGAAGGATTATGTTATTACGTACCCTGTGACAGTTTGTAAATTGTACACGGGCAGCTGGATTTTTGTCGGCCGCCCATGATCATAAAAAAGACCCCCTAGAAGCGGGGGTCGCCGTTGACTGCAATTAGGATTGCAGATCGCGGCACTTTTTTTATGGCATCGGGCAAGTTGTCTTCCTTGACTAAAATCTTGCCTAGGGTGTCGTGCAAAAATTGATATTCTTGCAGATCCGAAAATTGATTACATGCCATTTAGAAAATCGTGCATGTGATCTAGATATTCGGAGTACGTCCCGTTGAACCATTCTGGCGCGACCCGTTGGGAATGTTTCTGGGCACTCTCGCGAATTTCTCGCTCAGTGTAACCCTTATCCAAGAGACCGCCGTAGAATTCAGAGATCGTGCTCATGATTTGTCCTCGTTGAAGTGAATTTGGTGATCGGCGTTTATGACCTGATCCCAGAGTTGGTCGAATTCAGGATCCTCAGCGGGTGGCAAATCCAGATCAGCGAGTGAACTGAAAATGTCAGTCAGCAAACCGTATTGTGCTGAGGTGAGAGAGATCTGAAATTGGTCGTTGATTTCCATATACGTATAATACACGATTTTGGGACGCATTCCACATTCTTTGTGACAGTTTGTAGATTGGATTCCGGCCGCCTTTTTTTGTATGGGGACTTACTCAATTACTGCAGATGATTCCGAGATGTCTGACCAACGCAACAGCATACGCTTCGGGCGGTTTACAGTCTCAGGGATCGGCAATCAGTTACTGCAGGTGATGCCCCAATTTAATTAAACGTACCCCGCAATTTCCATTCCTGGTTCATCATAAAATAATGTGATGCAAAGGTCTGGGAAATCCTCTCGGAGTTTGTGAATGACCCCTTCGGGTGGCGACCATGCCGTGTCAAAATGGCAAATGAAGAAATTGTCATCCTCATCACCCCACTCTACATGATCCTTGCCAATGTCCCATTTAGTGTCCCAGTTGGCAACTTGCCAATTATACCAGCGATCGTCTTGCACCCCAGTCGAAGGAAATTCATATCCAGAGTGCACGACCCGACCGTCTGGGTTCTTGTACTCTTTAAAGACTGGCAACTCTCCAACCTCGCCACGCTTGCGACCAAGATATTCAAGATCGTTTTCAGCGAGTGGAATTTCTTGCCACTTAGGGGATGGGAAAATTTGGTTGAACGGTTCGCCATTTTCAAAAAAGGATTTGACCTTTGCGACCTGTTCGGTGTCGTCACCTGAAACGGTTAGTCTGTTGTTGCACCAATTTGGCATGATGTTCGTTGAAGTAAAGGAGTAAAAAGAATAGAGGTCAATGTCAGGTTTGACGAGATCTAAAAAGAATGTCAGGTTTGACTAGATGACCTCTCAGGAAAAAAGGGAGTGCTAGACTCCCTGATATGCTCGATCGCAAGCAATTTCGTAGACGAGTGCCTCTTCTGCTGAGGTGAGGTCTTTGAAATTCTCGGTGACGATTTGGTCGAAGATTGCTTCTGCTAGATCTTCGAGGTAGACTGAATCAGACATAATCAAAAGGTGAAGGTTCGGTGATTTTCTCAAAGAGAGAATTGAAAGCGTCCTGATCGAATTCGTCAGGGGATCCGAGGTCAGAGAAGAAACACGCCATCTGAACGAGGACGGTTTCTTCTGCTTCGGTGATCTGGATGTTTCGCATGTCCGTATTCTACACCTTTATGCGATCGTCTGGATGGCACATTTCTGAAATGACATCATCTGAAACAATTCGGATTTTGTCTTTGTCAGCGTGCTTGAAATATTGGTTGATGTGCTTGGAGGTCGTCCGTGAATAATAGGTTGAAGTTTTGAACCAACCCAAGTCAGGAGAAAATCCAGCAACGGGAGTCTCGTAAGAGAAAAATAACGAGGTTCCGTTATTCAAAGAAAGTTCGGTCTGATTTGAACCGAGTTGTCTGAGGATCATTAAAATGAAATCGCTTTGTTGACTTTCTAAGTATAGAGCAAATCCGACCCTATGGGGGAGAGCGTGTGACAGTTTCTCAACTGGATTTTCCGGCCGCCCAAAAAAAAGACCCCTTTCGGGGTCGGGTCGTTTATCCAAATCTCACGGGAACTTTGATTTGTCCGAGGACTGGGAGAATTTCTTTCGCTAACGCTTCCAAGAGTAGAACGGGAAGCAGAGCGAGGGCAAATCCATCACGGGGGTAATCCTTAAGGATGGATTTCAACTCAACCGTTTCAACTCTCATAGGTCTTTTTTTCAAAGGGGTTTTGTTTGCCTCTGGAAGTTTGACCTCGATCATTTCTGGTTGAGGGGTCGCCGCTTTGCGTGTGCGTGGAGCAACGGGTTTGACGGGACTGTTTGCTTTGCGTGCTCTGGTCTTGCGTGCTGGTTTTGCTTTAGCAGTTGAGACGGTTGCAGACTTAGCGGATGCTGGCATTTGGATGCTGGCGTTTGGTACTCCCATATTATACATGCGATCGCTTGACAGTTTGCCCCTATCCCCAAACACGTAACATAATGAAACAAAAAAACGGCTGCCCTGACCAGTTGGATTAGTGGCACAGTCTGTATGGATATCGTCGGCGCAGGGTGTACAATTAAAGCAGTCAAGAGGATTTCTGCTTTATGCAAACCCACAGCATCACCCTAGGTCGCAACATTCCAAACTCAGGCACCGTGACTCGCCAAATGTGGAATCAGTTTTTAAAAGATGAGGTTTGCTCTCTTTTGGATTTCGCAACGATCACGGAAGGGGTAGGAATTTACAAAGGCACCTTGGAGGAATGCATGACAATTTCAATTACTGTGGATGAACGGGCAGCGGGGTCCGACCAACTGATTAAGAATCTTCAGGAGGTCGGGCAACGTTACAAAATTCAGTTTCGCCAAGACTGCATTCTCTATTCTACCACGTCGCTCTCTGATCTTGTATTTACGTGACCCCTTCCAAATCCGTCCCCAAGAAGTCCAAGAACACCCTAGGCAAAATCGCTCAGGGTGTTTTAGTTTTCCTTATTTGTGCTCTTGAGGAAATAGTATAGGTGTACTAGTCGGGCGGCTGGATTTTTTACAACAGATTGTTAAGACTTCGCCGCCGACCGTTTCCCTCTCATTCTCATCTGCTATAATTAGGACATGTCAAACAAACAACCAATGTTCAACTCTGACCTTCGCCCTATGTTCGGCGGTGCTGTTCTTATGAACGAGAACGCAATCAAAGACAAAGCGGTTATGGCAGCGTTGACCAAACTCGCCGAGGATGATTTCACTTTCAGATCACATCCTACAGGCACATGGAATATAAGCGATCGTCACTAGATCGCTTTTCCCTAATCCAATTTTCACAACAGGTTTTTCTATTATGACATCATGGGCAGTCCAACCCTCATCATGGGGTAACGAACTCAAAGCAAATGCAGAGTTCGGTTCTGACTTCGACCGCATCCAAGACATTGCACTCTCTTGGGCAACTGACCAAATGGAGGCAATGACAATATGGAGATGTGGCACGGATGCTGAGTTCAAATGGATGGAAGTCAACGCATGAATTCCTCTTGGAAACTGACCTTCACTTCGACCCCTTCTGATCTTGGGAAATTGAATCCACCAACCAATCGCATCAACTCCCCGCACTTCATGCCTAACAAGAAATGGAATGCTTACAAGAAATGGGAGGACAAATCCTATCTCTTCTTTGATCGCATTGCTAGGGCATTCGACCCCATCATCTTTAGACCGAACTACTCAGGTCATCCCATTGTTTCAGTAACCACAGTTTACACTCGATGAATTCATCAACCTACGACCTTCTCACTTCTGACCCCTTCATTCGTTACTATTTCCTATGCGATCCTCAAGCAACTGCATCCGCTACTGGACAAATCGTGAACCACAACGGGCAAGACTTATCTCAGTCTCAACCTATGAGCAAGCGATCCAAACAGTCGAGGATTTCATGAATCTAGGATGGCGTGCCGAAATTGCACCGCCGCACATCCGCTAAATGGCACTACCCCCCTAGTGGGGGTTTTTTCATGCCCCCCATAGCTTAACATCCATACGCAATCCAAGCTATAAAGTCTTGCATGAGCGAGCGTGAAACAAAATAAAAAATTTTCCCAAAAAATCCCCCAGACCCTTTCAAATATAAAGGTACCCTTAAGAATTTGTAAAAACTGTGAAGTGCCCCTTGACTTTATGTGAGGGTTTCGGTATAATGTACATATATAAATGACACCCTCCCTTCTCTGAGCCAATGATCACACTAGACGCTAAGTACCACGACTATCTTACCAGCGGTAAGACTTTCGACCTTGACGGATGTAGAGAACGTGTGACAGGTTACGGATATAACTGTGATGGTCAAGGAATCATTGGTTATTGGGTTAATACAGAGAATTGGAGATTAAACTATGACTTGCAAGAAAGGTTCCTCGCAAAGGAGAAACTTGGGTAAATACCATTGACACCCATAACACAGGTTAATCAAAAATTATGAGTTTATCAAACGAAGAACTTCTCGAAAGAATCACAGCACTCGAACATAAGGTCTCGAACAGTCTTCTAATGATGCGGAGGACAGAAACATCTGAGTATGAGAAACTCGTCGATGTTGTGTGTGATCATGAGAAACAAATTAGAAACATCAATCAAGAGATTGAGCAAGGACCAGTCTCAGAGGCATGGACACAATCTGGTGCCCATAATGAAGAACCTGCACCTGCACCTTGCCTACCTTTGAATGAAGGTGGTAAGCCTATTCCGACATGAGTACTAATCACTTAGAGGAAAAGATAAAGAATGCACAGGCGAGAATCTCTGAGCTTGTACTACTCATTAGTGAGTGGGAGAAATCCTTAGAGATTAAAAAATCGCGTTAAAAATCCGCGAAAATCGCGCCGTGGTCTCTAAATAGGATTCAACGGAAAGAAGATCTATGGAAGATTTGGAAGGGGAATTCATTGTTAAGGTTAACGGAGAACTGATAAGGCATAACAGAGCAGGAGACCTACCTGCCTCGTTTGATCATCTTATTAAGTTTGCCCCTGTTGCTCCAGAACCCCCACATACGGAAGAGCAACATTCAGAGATGTCCAAGTATACGGACTACCTAATGGAATTGATGACTAGAGAAACTAAATGAAAAACTCTAAGCCACACCCACATGATAGTATGCCAGTAGCGAATGGTGATAACAAATATGCACCTCCTGAAAAGATGATAGAATTAGAAGAGAACCCCAGACCAGAAGAAGAGATTGCTGATTGGTTTGATGAAAGTGACCATATAGAACATGAAAAGAACTATGCTTCTCGTCATGAATCAACTCCTGAATTTGAAAAGGGAGCAGCAGAAGTAGTTACTATGCATGAGAAGATGTATAGGATCGCTACTGCTAAGTACAATCCATTTGCAATAGGTGGATCAGAAAGTATTCACGATTTTCAAGGAGGTAGTGAACAATGCCAGCAGTAACTAGAATAGGCGATGCAGACGTTTCACATTGTTCTGGAATGACCAGAGCAGAGGGATCTCCTGATGTCTTCTGCAATAACATACCTATCTCTCGTCAAGGAGACGTTAATACATCACACTTATTACCAGCACCTATATGTCCTTCCCATGCAGTAGCAATTACAACAGGAAGTACAACCGTATTTGTAAATGGCAAAGGATGTGGTAGAATAGGGGATGCAACATGTACTAGTGTTGCTGAAGGTTCACCCAACGTATTCGCAGGTGGTTAATTATGGCAAAAACAAAAGCAGGTGGTTTCGGTACTACTGTTAAATCGGAAGCAATTCCCAAGAAGACAAGACAAGGTAGAGGTCAACATAGTAAGTTCTCTGCTACCAGTCGTAATGGTGCAAAGAAGAGATATAGAGGACAGGGCAGATAATGCATAATTTCATCTGGGAAGGTGAGATAGATGTAGGTATATGTGATAAAATAGTAGAGTTCTATGAAACATGTACCTACTTACCAAAAATAGAATATAACGGATTATATTCTCAGAGACACCTTCAGGCAACAGGTAAAACATCTACAGATATGCACTGTCATACCATGCTTGCTAAGAATGAAAAAGTTCTTGACATGTATATGCTGAGTTTGATGGATTGTCTAAAAGATTATTATCGTACATATCCACAAGCAGGTGAACTTGATTGTCATGTATCTCCAATGTTTAACATACAGAGATATAAACCCAATCAGGGTTATAGAACATGGCATTATGAAAGAGGTATGCAGAGAATAAATAGAGAACGATTTCTAGTATGGATGACGTACCTTTCTGATAATCCTGACGGTGGAACTGAATGGAAGTATCAGGATAAGTATATCCCTGCCAAGAAGGGTGCTACTGTGATATGGCCAGCCGAATGGACACATACTCATAGAGGAGTTATTGACGAGAAATTAGAAAAGACCATCATTACTGGATGGTTAGACATAGAAGCAGGATTTTCATTATAATGTATCAAGCATTGCCTAAGTGCCTACACATCAAAGATAGCCCTGTCGCAGGACAAGGCATCTTTGCTAAAGAGGATATACCAGATAACATCTATCTTGGTATATCACATGTTGTGGTAGATGAACAAATTATGAGAACCCCTTTAGGAGGTTTTGTGAATCATAATGATGACCCTAACTGCGTTAAAGGGTATGAAGATCAGGGATGGGGTAAGATATATCATATGACGACTATTAAACCAATTAAAAAGGGTCAGGAGCTCTTCTTAAAGTATACTTTCTATCAAGTCTGAATAACGGGTATAAATATAAAGAAGGTTAATTCCGTAAAGGATGGCTATTATATCGAAGTCCTTCCGCGACTTCAGCTTGACTTTTGAAAAGAACGCAGTGACAAACGATGTTTTGGCACTGACTAATGAATCAGCTATTAAGGCTAGTGTGAGAAATATAGTATTATATAACTTTTATGAGAAACCATTTGATCCTTTCTTTGGTGGTAACATTATAGGACTGTTATTTGAAAATGCTAGTCCTGATCTTGAGAATGAAATAACTGATAATCTTGAAGAAATTATCAACTTACATGAGCCAAGGGTTGCAGTTATAGATATTGATACCCAATGGGAAGAGAATCGTAACCAATTGGATGTGTCTATTAATTATGTGATATTGGGAATTCCACCTTTACAAGATTCAGTCGATATAGCATTGAAACCATAATGGCATTTAAACAAGTCAATGCTCTTGAGTTCAACGAAATCAAGGCACAAATTAAAGATTATCTAAAGGCACAGTCAGAGTTTAGTGATTATGACTTTGAAGGGTCATCATTGACTGTCTTAATTGATACTTTAGCATATAATACTTACTATACAAGTGTAAATGCCAACCTTGCAGTTAATGA
>CETG01186211.1_pt1 | contig 10062 bp, 9 predicted proteins | sample 361471 | NCBI WGS metagenome assembly CETG01 (sample SAMEA2622696, study PRJEB7988) | marine metagenome | isolation source: saline water (ENVO:00002010), including | reverse complement strand
GGATTTTAAGTCCGGCGCGTCTACCAATTCCGCCACACTCCCAAGGGGTTTCGGCGAATTTATTGTAACAGACACATTTAACATATCAATAATCCGTAATGAAAAATGCTGATTTTCGCACCTAGTAGATGCGGATGACTACACATATGCGAAGTCTATAGAGTTAGCTCTTTTCGCTAAGTCCTTGTCATTTGCATGCAAGTATCTTTCTTTAAAATAAATAACAAAAGATTTTAAGTATAAAAAATGATTTCAAGAAAAGAATTTCCTATACTTTTATTATTTTTAGTTTTAGTTACATGAATAATAATAAATGAACCTATAAAGCAATCCAACACAAATGAACCTGTAAAGCAATCGAAGTTTTCGTATTAAATTCCCTATTATGTAGGTCGAAATCCCCTCTAATCACCTCCCGTTTGCATAAGTACAAAATATATTTAGGAATATTTGCTTCGTGAAACATGTCTAGATAATTAATTAAGAGATATATTATTTTCAGATAAGAAATATTTTTTATTTGTTTTTGTAGGATAAATAATTTAAATTAAGATAGATAATTATTAAAGTTTATTGAGTGAATATTAATGAGATATCGAAATAAAGATCTTTCAATGTATGAACTAGCTCAATTGCTTTTCCCAATAGCCCGCTCCTTGACAGGTAAAGGAATTAGAGAAAGTTTTAATATTATCAGTGAAATTCATCCTGAATTTAAAACCATATCGTTTTATACAGGTGAAAAGGTTGGCGATTGGCAGATACCTGAAGAATGGGTAATAAATGATGCATATATAGAGTTAGAAAATGGGACTAGAATTTGTGAGTTTAATAAATGCAACCTTTATATTGTTGGTTATTCAATTCCAATAAATGTTCTGATTTCGTTTCAAGAACTTAAGCAACACTTACACTATAGAGAAGATCTTCCCGACGCAATCCCTTATGTAACTTCATACTATGGAAGGAATTGGGGATTTTGTTTATCATATGAACAATATAAAAAACTGAAACAGCAAGAAAAATATAAATGTGTTATCGATTCTGAACTTAAATCAGGTCAGCTTGATCTTATTGAAGCAAAAGTTCCATCGACAACAAAATCAAACAAAGATATTTTCTTCTCAAGTTATTTATGTCACCCATCGATGGCTAATAATGAACTTAGTGGACCAGTTTTAATTGCTGAAATTACGAAATATATAAAAAGTTTTAAATCTAGGAAGTACAACTATAGATTTGTTTTATTGCCAGAAACTATTGGATCAATTGCTTACCTATCAAAGAATCTTGAAGAACTAAAGGATAAGGTTATTTGTGGTTTTAATCTTTCTTGTTGTGGAGATAATCTTAGATATACACATCTTAAAAGTCCATATGGAAACAATATCGCTGACATGGCACTTAGCTCGGCCTTAATTAATAAGGATTCAGTTTATACAAAATCTTTTTTAGAAAGGGGATCTGATGAGCGTCAATATTGCTCTCCAAAAGTAAATTTGCCAATTTGTGGCTTTAGTCGTTCAAAATATGGTGATTATCCTGAGTATCATACAAGCTTAGATAATTTGGATTTCATATCTCAAAAAGGATTAGAGGGCTCTTTTGAAGTTATAAAGTCTATAATTGACGCGTTTGAGCTAGGACTATACCCTAAGATAAAATGTATAGGAGAACCTCAGTTAGGGAAGAGGGGACTATACTCAAATCTTTCAAAGTGTAATTATAAAACTGAAAGAGATTCAATATCTATGCGAATGGATATTATCGCCTATTGTAATGGCACAACTTCAGCATTCGAAATAGCCCTTATTACAAGCATCGAATTGTCAATAGTTGTAGAAGAATTAAAATTGCTTTCACAGCATAATTTGATTGAGTTAAGAGATGAAATTGAATTAAATTAAATAATAATTAGTTCTCTATTAAGGCGAACTGGTTTAGTGATATCAGAGACTCCACAAGTGATAGTATTTCATTATATTTGTGAATTGAAACTCTCCTTTCTCCTTTATACAAATTTGAATTCTTGAAATACGAATTTTCAATTAACCGATCATATCTTTGCGCTGAGTTGTATCCTTCCCTTCTGGCCGGATAAGAATAATCAATGATTTTGGTATTTCCCGACGAAAAATTATACTTTACAGGGAATTTTATAAATTTTCTGTATTCAACATTTTGTATTGTCTCTACTTGATGAATAAAAGAATATCCTTGATTTGCCTCACATCCTATGTTTATCCAATAACCACTATGCTCATTAAAATAATCAAATATTGACCCTTTGCCAAAAGCATTAAATGGTGAAGTTAATGAGGCAATTTTTGCTGACTCACTGCCCAATATTACAAAACTATGAGTACATGAATTAGACCTAGCAGAGAAACTTATTTTAGATTTTTGAAAAATTTCAAATACGAAAGAATTAAACCATCCTAATGTAGGTTCAGTTGATTTTAGTGAGAAGAATCTATTTCCTCTGTCAAAAAAAGTAAAACTTGGGACAACTATATTTGTATTACTAGCAAGTTCATTAACTAAAGAAAAGATTCTTTTTTGAAAATCTTTTTCTAGGGCTTCTTTACGAAAAAAAAAAGGGACATATTTAAAACTATAAAATCTGAGTCACTAAAAAAATTGAATGCTTTGAATGTATTTAAAATCTCAGAGTAAATTGTCATGAATATTAAGGCTTTATTTTTTCTTCGATTAATATTCTCATCTTTTCTATAGATCCCATTCTTTCTAACGTAAATTCATCATCGTTTATTTTAATACTCCAATTTGATTCGATGAATTCAACTAATTCGATTATGCCGAAAGAATCCAAAACTCCTTCAGCAAGAAGAGAAGTATCTAAAGGGATTTCATTAATAGAATCTAAATCAGACTTTTCGAAAACATAATTTATTAATGCTTCCTTTATATTAAATTTCTCAGTCATTTAGTTGAATTGACAACGATGCACATAGGCATATTAATAGATTATCTGAGAAACTGCCACGAGAAGAAATATTACTGTCTTTAATTCTTGTGATTACTTTTTTGAGCTTTTCAAAGGAATAAAAGTTATAGATTTTATTATTTCTATCTTGCAGACTATCTAATGTTTCTATATTGCTTAAGACAGCTCTTGCTTCAGGCGCCTGATAAGCAATTTTTGGAGAGTCAACTATTTTATTTGGTAATTGCTCCCTATAAGAATTTCGCAAAATCCTTTTAAAAAAATTCCCTTTAAGTTTCCAATCTCTTGGAATACTACTTAAATATCTTACAAATTCCAGATCAAGATAAGGATATCTTCCCTCTACAGAGTTGGCCATTGCAACCCTATCTCCCTGAGAACTTAGTAAATAGCCTCCAAGCAAGTTATCTATTTCATATTTTTGAATCCTATCTATTTCATCAAGCGATTTGTATTCAGAATCTGACATATATTCGTCTATCAATTCTTCAATAACTAAATTTGAATCAATAGAATGTGAATTAGCTAAAGATCTAAGATTATTTGAAATGCGGCTTTTAAGTGGATTTAAAATTGAAAAATCACCTTTTCGCATTAAAGTTTCAATTGCCAGCTTTCTGTATCTTGGATTGTTGAATTGTGGCAAATATGCGTAAAGCTGATCTATTGATCTATAGCGCCATTTTGAATTTGGTTTTTTATTTATAAAATTGATGCAAGCCTGCTCTCTAAAGATGTCATATCCTAATAACATCTCATCTGCTCCTTCCCCAGTCATTATTACTTTCTGATTATCTTGATGAGCGAGACCAGAAAGTAAATATAGAGGAATAGGTGCAGTTCTAAAAAAAGGCTGTTGAATAAATTTGGAAACAGTTGGAAAATATTGCCCAATATCCTGATCTGAAATAACTATTTTTTTATGATCAGAATTAAGTTGTCTAGTAATAAGTAATTGATTTGATGATTCATTGTATTGTGCATCTTTAAATTCAATTGAGTAAGTTCTTAGATTGTTATTAAGGTTATTTAATTCAAATGCAGTTACAGATGAGTCGATACCACCTGAAACGTAACAACCTACACCAACATCGCTCATACTTTGCCTTGTAACTGATTCTTTAAATTCAAATCTAAATCTTTCAAGATCATCTTCCTTCATAGATTTAGCACTTTTATTTGAATTTAAAATGAACTTAGACCAATCCCAATATTGAGACGTAGAACTTTTAAAATATTCAGATTCATTAAGATCAATCTCAATAAAAGATCCAGGCTTGACTTGTTGAATATTATTCCATACAGTTTTGGCCGGATGCGTCGCCCAAGAAAGATGAATTCTTCCTAATTGAGAAATGTCAATTTGCTTTGGGATTCCAAATTCCCAAAGTGAATTTAAATCAGAAGAGAAAAGAAATGAATTAGTAATATATTTACTAAAAAATAATGGTCTAATCCCAAAAGGATCTCTTCCTAATATTATTTTTTTAGATTTTGCGTTATAAATTGCAATAGCAAATTGGCCATTCAGCAAATTAAAAAAGTTTTTACCAAGAAGTTTATATAAGTCAACTATTACCCCAATTTCATCTCTGTTATGAGGTTTATTCAGATAATTAAATTCCAAGTCTTTATAATTAAAAATTTCTCCATTAAAAAAAGCAATTGAATTATCTTTTTCATTAATTCCTTTAAATAATAAAGGCTGTTTACCCTCACTTAAGTTATTAATTGAAAGTCTGTTAAAACTTACTGCGAAATTATCTAATGCTATTAAAGACTGCTCATCAGGCCCTCTATATAGAGTTTTATTCTGGGAATTTTTGAGAGAATTTAATATCCCTTCTTCAAGTGTTCTTTTAGAAAAGATTCCTGTAAACCCGCACATATAATTTATATTAATAAGCTGCGAAATGTTCCGCCAAATATTAAACTCTGAATGACTTCAACTTTCTCATGACAATAATCTCCAATAATTTGTGCAAAGAGATGATCTGTTAATTTATTATCAACAGCAATCCCTAATATTCCCATACTCTCTTTTGTTCCTATCTGGGCGCGCAACTTTGTATTAGAAATAAGGTTATCTAGCCATTTAGTTTTTTGGGTAAGATTACATTCTCTTTTTATAGACTTTAATTCAAGATCTTCTTTACTTAAATTTGAATAAAGATCATAAAACGACGCATAAGGTTGTACTGTGATAAGACCTTGACTACCAAAAACTCTATCTTCTCGAGACGATGTTCTTAAACCTTTGACTAGCCAACGTTGCAAAGACTTTTTATTTATTTTAGGCAATTTATAATAATTTTTACCCTTATAAGATTCTTCTTGGTAATCACAGAGATACTCATTCATTAAATCTCCTGTAAAAACAAAAGTTTGACCATGGTAAATTTCTTTTATCTTTTTTGCGAGCAGAAGATTCAAAGCAGCGCAATGCACATTAAAGTCTCTCCAATCCTCGCAGAATAAAGGTGCTACTTTTAAGGAATTAAGAATTTCTTGAGTTGATACACTATGGGATGAAATATCACTATTACATTTTTTAGCGATTTTTGCTGCCAGCCTAGAATCAATAGATCCTGGTAGTTCTAATGTATGAGACATTAATTTATGATGTTCACTACCTATCGCCAATAGAGTACTGCTATCTAGGCCTCCTGAAAGTGCAATACAAACATTAATATCTTTTGCGGTAAAAAACTTTTTCTTCCATTTAAAAAAACTAGAAAAAAATAGATTTAGTCTTTTCTCCAATTCAATATTAATTTCATGTTTTTTGTAAATACCTTTTGAACTAATTATTTTATTAATGCACTTAAGTTGTTCTTCTTCATGTTTATATATATACCCTGAGGGTAATGCGTAAATATTATCAATTTTAATTCCCTTTTTTACTATTTTTAACCAACTCCTTGAAAAAATCCAGTTTCCTTTACTTTCCTCTCCAGCATATAGTTTTGCAAAGCCATTTGGATCTCTATAAATATAAATAGTGCCTTTAATATTTACTACACCACTAAAAAATCCTTGAAAACTATTTTTTTGCGCTTCATCTAGAAGTCTTCTACATATTGAGTCATCATTCATTCCAAAAATATATTTGCCACTTGTATAATGATCGTATTCTTTTGAATAGGCAAATTCAAGTTCTGGATATTTATCAATAAAAGTTATTTTTGAAAATTTCACAAAATATTGCTGTTTTTTATAATCAATATTCTATAGGAGATTTACCTAAACTAATACTTTGATAATATTAAATCTTAATATGAGCAAGAGATTTTAATTAATTCAATTTTTACTGCAGGTAGTAAATAGAAAAAATTAATACTACTTTTTTTTTCAATTTTTATGAGTTATTAAATCAACTAAATTAAATTAAATCTATTCTTTCTTTAGACCTTTTGACATAAAATAGGTTGTGTATTATGAGAACCTTTTTCTAAAGCAATTGCAATAAACCAATATTCATAACTAAGAAAATAAAAGTCTGTTATGTATCCTAAAGATTTATGAATTGCTTTGTTTGAATTCTGAGATGTATCCCATTCCGAGAAATCCTTAAGGATGCTTCCTCTTTGCCATTTAATTGCGGCTTCTTTAATAACCCATTGCTTGAGAAACTCATGCATTTTTTCTTGTTTAGTTAATTTAAATAACTTTTTAATTTCTAATTTAGAAAAAAGTCTATTTGTTAATTTATCAACTTCAAAATCTCTGTCAAGTCTCTCTAAATCAACCCCAATTCTTTTTGGCGACCATCCAATTAAAAGGCAATCTAAACAATGACTGAAACTGACAAATCCCCATCCATCAGGGAGCTCCGGAGGCTTTCCTGGAGGCGCATCTAAAGGTATTTCTAATGCAGGAAAATTAAAAAGCTCTGATAAGGCTTCTCTAACATAACCTCTAGAGTGCTTAAATTGTCTTACTCTCTTAACTGGTAAATTTTTTGCCCATTCTGATTCTTTAAATGAAATTGGTTTTAAATCCGCAGCTATTGGAACTAACCAAAGTGCCAAAACACTTGGCGTAATCAATTTATTCATTATTAAAAATGAAAGAATTGATAAAAAATTCCAGGATTAGCTTTATGCCATACTGGGCCATAACAAGATTCCTTGAAGTCCTTTATCATTGCAAGGACAAAGATGCTTATATAATCTTACTAAACATTTAATATCTTTAATTTTAATATTAAAAATCCGATAAAGATCACAAATATTTATTCAATGCAATTTTTAGGTGCGATTTACGATCTTGAAATTTTATTTAAGAAAAAAGTAAAAATGGCGAAAAATAAGGCTCAGTTTAAATTTGATATTATCTTTATTAATCCATTAAAGTTATTAAAAACTCAAATATTATTTACCATCTTCTAAGTTACCTATTCGCAGATTTTTTAGATGAAAATCTTTGATTTATTACTGGAAATATATTTTTTTGATCAAAAGTAAGTAAATGTTTTTTTTAATTAATGTATTTATCATTTATTTCTCTTAACTATTTTTCAAATGAATTAAACAAATAATAAATCGTTTTGATTTTATTGGGTTTTAAAAACTAGAATTAAAGAAATAAAAGAATTTTAGAATGAAATACTTTAATTTTTTTTGGAACTTTCTAATGATGTGGTTAAAAGCGATCGGTATAAATGTTAATCATATGAAATCAGCAATAATTAAGATACCTCGTTTTCTATTTGAAATTTTAGTTTATAGGAAAAGACTCTTAAGAGCATCGAAATCAGCTAAAAGGTTTAGATTAAAACTAACCCAGATTAAACCATGTTTAAATGATTATGAAGAACAATCTGGCAACTATGGAGCTTATTTTCATCAGGATTTATGGGCAGCAAAAAAGGTTTTTAAAAATTTACCTACCCGACATATTGACATAGGATCTAGGATTGATGGATTTATTGCCCATCTTTTGGTTTTTACTAAAGTAATTGAAATAGATATTAGGAAGTTGGAGAGTAATATTGAAGGGCTGCAATTCCTCCAGGCTGATGCAACAAAATTAGACTTATTTGAAGATAACTCGATTGAATCAATTTCTTCGTTACATGTGGCTGAACATTTTGGGCTTGGTAGATATGGAGATGAAATAGAGCCAGATGCATGTTTTACTTTTATGAAGAATCTACAAAGGGTACTTGCTAAAGGAGGAAAATTATTATTCTCAGTTCCAATTGGAGGAGATAATTTATACTTTAATGCAAATAGGAAATTTCATCCTGATACTATTTTAGATAATTTTAATAAATTAAAACTTATATCAACTGCTGGCATTACTAAGCAAGATAATTTGATAAAAGATATTTCTATTCAGGAAATGTCTAATTCAAATTATAGGGTTGGGTTGTTTGAATTTATAAAGCAATAAAATATTAAATACTTTTAAGTCCTTTTGTATAACTATATCTGTTCTTTGCATTTTAAAATCTATAATTATTAGCAATCAGTTAAGCGTTTACTTTTCTATTTGATGTTTTCAAAGCAAATATCTTTGGAGTTTATGAAACTTAGATGAATTCAAACATAAATGATCTTTAAACTAAAAGGGAATATTCCTTTTAAGCATATTTCTATTTGTGGAATGTTTAATTCTTATCATTTTCGGATAAATAATTTCAACATCTAAACTAGTACTTTATTTATTTTTCTAACAGTTAAACATTTAAATAAAAGTTTTAAAATATAGCCTTAATTTTATTTCTCAATTAAAAGGGTTTTAACTTCCAGTTTAAAGTTTGACCAGAATGAAAATTTTTAATTTTACCAATAAGTTTTTCTTTATCAAATATTTCTACAAACTCTTTAATATCATTAGATTTTCGCTCAAAGGTTATTTCTTCTTTATTTGGTTCTAAATTGTGAAACTCAGGTCCATTTAAAGATGAAAATTTTTCAAAATTTTCTATAGCATTCTCCTGTTCAAAAATTTGCAAATAACTCTCTAATGCCACAGGGGCATTAAAAATTCCTGCACAACCACAAAATGCTTTCCATTCCCTCAAGTGAGGAGCAGAATCTGAGCCTAAAAAGAAACATTTATGTCCACTTGTAGCAGCTTTTATTAAAGAAATTCTATTTTTCTCTCTTTTTGCAACTGGCAAACAGTAAAAATCACTATTTAATCCTTCAAAAAACATTGCGTTCCTATTTATATGTAAGTGATGCGGAGTTATAGTTGCTCCAATATGATGTTCTTTAACGAAATCGACCGCATAACTAGTAGTAATGTGTTCTAAAACAATTTTTAACTTTGGGAAACGATCAAGTAAAGGGACTAACTCTCTATCAATAAAAACTTCCTCTCTATCAAATATATCAATATTGGTATCATTAACTTCTCCATGAATTAGTAGAGGCATGCCAATATCTTGCATTAATTCAAATAAATAATATATTTTTTTAATTTCTCTTACACCAGAACTTGAGTTTGTTGTGGCGTAAGCAGGATATAGTTTGGCTGCAAAAAAAATATTATTTTTATATCCTTCAACAATCTCCTCTTTTGAAGTTGAATCTGTAAGGTAAATTGTCATTAAAGGAATAAAATTTGATTTGGCCGGTAATGACTCAATAATATATTTTCTATAAGCAATGGCTTTTTCTATTGTTATTATTGGATCCTTTGTATTTGGCATTATTATTGCTCTTCCAAAGCAGTCTGCAGTAAATTTAATAATATTTTTAAGGATTATTCCTTCTCTTAAATGAACATGCCAGTCATCAGGTTTTCTAATTTTTAGTATTTCCAAGATTTTCCCTATTTAGCCAATATTAACAATAAATATTATTTAACAATAATTTATAGATGATTAGAGATAGTATTTGAATTATTTTTAAAGATATACTGAATTTAAAAGCAGTTTCAAATATGAGCGACATTATATTTCCTATTTCAGAGATAATTTCTGGTATCGCTTTACTTTTTATTGGTGGAGAATTTTTTATTCAAGGGGCGATTGCATTATCATTAATACTTGGTGTGCCTCAGATTGTAATTGGATTAACCGTTGTTTCACTTGGAACCAGCTCTCCAGAATTATTAGTCAGTTTAAATTCCGTTTTTAA
>CETG01092978.1_pt1 | contig 10063 bp, 7 predicted proteins | sample 361471 | NCBI WGS metagenome assembly CETG01 (sample SAMEA2622696, study PRJEB7988) | marine metagenome | isolation source: saline water (ENVO:00002010), including | reverse complement strand
TTGCCAAGGAGAATGTCGAGAGTTCGAATCTCTTCATCCGCTTCCTAGATAATCAAGCAATATTTAATTTACTTTAAAAATAATTTAAGATGTACCTCTATTATTTATTAAAAGATGTTTTTGCTCTTATTTTATATAGATCAAAAAAGATTTATTGAATCATCAATTACTATTAGATGATAAGTATTTACTATTAATATTTAAAACATATAATCTTTAGCCTTTTTGCTTTTGCTGTTTGTTATTTCCTGTTATTGATTTTTTGACATTGATACAGTCTTTTTAAGTTTAGGATTCCAGTTAATCAATGATAAATTGCTCTTAGCAAATCATATAATTAAATAAATTGTTCATGGGTATTGAATTGGCTGATTCTATTTATTCAAAAGAAAAGCCTCTATCCCAAATGAGAGTAGCAATAACAGCTATTGACCTTGAGCAGGCTGAGCATCGTGGAATTGCATATTTTTCAAAAGCTTTAATATGTTCTTTGTCTGATCTAGGAGCAGAAGTTTATTTATTGACGGGATTTCATGGACGGCGTTTACATCCATTAATGAAAATTGCAATGAGTGAGCAGTCAGTAAGAGAAGTTGACTGTGCAGATATTCTTGATCAATTCTGTGATCCATCAAATCGATTGAAAAAAGCAAAGAGGAAGCAAGATTCTGATCTTGATGAAGATGTAATCACAAAATTAATTAATAAGTTGATACGTTTTAGAAATGAATCTAAAATTAATATTGATTTGTTGTTTTCTGTAGTCAGATTTTATCTACATAGAGGTAGATTTAAAGGACGATTAATTAACTTATCTAACTTTGAGAATACTCCTTATTTCGGCCGAGAAAGAGTAGATTATCTTTCTAAAGTCTCAGGTTTTCTGTCTATTAAAGATATTTATAATTTTTCTACTTTGAGGAGTAAAAGATTGTTATTTAAGCCTCCAACTATTGATTTAAGAAAGTTAAAAATAGACTTGTTAATTACATCTTGTCCTTTAAGTATTGATGTCAGAAGAATTAATAAAAATAGTTATGGTTTGATACAGCTTATTATGGATTTTATACCTCTTTCTTTCTCAAAACATCCAGATCACCCATTTGGTTTTTATAATCGTTTGAAAGATGCTATGAGAACAAAAAATTGTTTTATTTCTAAGGCTTCTAGAGATAAAATATATTCATTGCTTGAAAAGAATTGTTTTAATGATGATAGAAATATAATTTATCCAATGCCTTCGTTAAATATAAACAAGTTGTTTTTAGCTAGCAGAGTCAAAAATTTAAGAAGTATTAGTAAAAAATATATTTTATTTAATTCTTCAGTTGTTCCGAGAAAAAACCTACATTTTTTAATTAATATATTCCAAAGTAGTGATCTACCTAATAACGGTTTTGATTTATGTGTTGCTGGCAAGATACATGATGATAAATATGGTGAAGATATAAAGAGAATGTGTCAAAATTACTTGAATATTAAATTGTTGGATTATGTAGATGAAACTGAAAAGGCTTGGCTATTTTTGAATGCTCATGCGTTTGTTTCACCTTCATGTGTTGAAGGTTTCGGAATACCAGTTTTGGATGCTGCATCGATGGGGGTGAGAGTTTTAGCTAGCGATCTTCCTTCTCATCGTGAGATTTCAGATCTTGTTAAGGCAACTAATAATTTCACACTACTTGATCTTGCTAATATTGATACTTGGATTTATGAATTTAATCAATTAAATACCTTGGATTTATGTATGGAAGATGAAATTAAAAATCGTATTTTAAATTATCAATCTTGTTTTAAGGAGCTTAAAAAAAGTTTTGATAAAAGTATCGTAAATATGTTGACCTGGCGAAGCTTAAATTAAGAATAATTATTATTAATATTCATTCTTATTGAGTATTAATAAACATTGCTTATTATTGATCTGGAATCCTAACTGTTTATAAAACTCTGAACCATCCGTAGTCATTAAGTATATTTTTTCAACAGATTGAATTTTTTTATTTTTTAAAATTGCCTCAACTATTAATTTTCCCAAACCTAGACCCTGATGATCTGAGGCAATTACTATATCCCACAACACAGCCCTAAATATATGATCACTCGTCGCTCGGCCAAATCCAATTAATTTATTTTTTTGCCATAGGCTTACCACCACAGTGCTATGAGAGAGCATTTTGCGAATTTGTTTTTTATTTCTACCTTTGGCCCAAAAGGTGTTGTCTTCTAATAGTTTTTGAAGTTGTGATAGACCATTTAAAATTGTAATCTTGTACCCGATTCCAAACATTCTGAGTAATGGGGATCCTTTATGATGTTTGATTAATTTTATTTGTTCCATTAAAAATTTTTCTTAGTGATTTTTAACTCTTGGGAATTCAATGAATAGAAAAGGAATTATTCTAGCTGGGGGAACGGGATCAAGGCTATATCCAGTAACTGCTGGTGTATCAAAGCAATTACTACCAGTTTATGACAAGCCAATGATTTATTACCCGTTAGCTACATTAATGCTTGCAGGGATAAGAGATATTTTGATCATTACAACTCCTCATGATCAAGACTCATTTGTGAGGCTTTTGGGAGATGGAGGGGATTGGGGAATTTCAATAAAATATGCCACTCAAACTTCACCAGATGGATTAGCTCAGGCTTTTTTAATTGGATCAGATTTTATTAATGGTGATTCAGTGGCCTTGATTTTAGGCGATAATTTATTTTATGGAACAGACTTAGGAGCCCAATTAGTTAAAGCTTCTGATAATAATTATTCAACTATATTTGGGTATTTAGTTGCTGATCCTAAGAGATATGGAGTGATTGAATTTGATAATAATCAGAAAATAAAAGACATTGTTGAAAAACCTATTTTACCCAAAAGTAAATATGCAGTTACTGGACTTTATTTCTATGACTCGACAATAGTTGAGAAGGCTCTAAAAGTATTACCATCAAAAAGAGGTGAACTTGAAATAACAGATATTAATAAAATGTATCTAGATGAGGATAAATTGGATTTAATTTTGCTTAATCGTGGTACTGCATGGCTTGATACAGGAACTGTGGATTCTTTGCATGATGCTTCATCATTTATAAGAACAATAGAATTAAGGCAGGGGCTTAAAGTCGGCTGTCCTGAGGAAGTTGCCTGGAGGCAAGGTTGGATAAATAATCAAGAATTAGAATTATCCGCGAAAAATCTTTTAAAAAGTGGATATGGAAAATATCTTTTAGATTTATTATCTTTAGATTAAATTTGAATTTTAGTGATTTACTTCAATCTTAATGATCAAAGTAGAAAATCTTTTTAGTTATTCTTCTGAATTAATTCAGGGTCTAAAATTAATTGACCCTAAAGTTTTTTATGATGAAAGAGGGTTTTTCCTTGAGAGTTGGAATCAAGAAATTTTTAATTCAAAAATATATCCTTGCGTTAAATTTTTTCAAGATAACCACTCCTGCTCCTCTAGGGGAACTTTGAGAGGCTTGCATTATCAGTTGCCTCCTTATGATCAGGGTAAGCTTATAAGATGTATTCATGGAGAAATTTTTGATGTTGCAATCGATCTAAGACGGTCATCAAATACTTTTGGAAAATGGGCAAGTGTCTATTTAAGTTCTGAGAATTTCAAGCAATTATTTATTCCTGCAGGATTTGCTCATGGATTTTTAACTTTGTCAGATAAGGCTGAAGTTTTGTATAAGGTTACTAATTATTGGAATAAGGATGCTGAAAGGTCAATTATTTGGAATGATCCCTTTTTAAAAATTGATTGGCCTTTAAATATAGAGTTTCAATTGTCTAACAAAGATGCACTCGCACCAACATTTAAAGATCTAAGTAATAAGGATCTTTTTGATTGACTTAGGTTTCAAAGACTATTTTATGATTCCCTGCTTAAATCAATTGCTATATCTATGCTAAGATAAATATAATGAATGTACTTATTGTAGGAGCAAACGGGCAATTAGGAAAAGCAATCTATTTTTATGCGCCTTCGAAAATTGCCAATGAAAATGTAAATATTACTTTAGTCAATCGTAATCAATTAGATTTGTGCTCTCCAGAAAAATGTAATGAAATAGTTTTATTTTATAGACCTGATTTTTTAATTAATACTGCAGCTTATACTAATGTAGAGTTAGCTGAGAAGGAAATTGAGAAGGCTACTTTAGTTAATACTATTGCACCAAAAAATTTTTCTGAATCCCTAAGTTTAACAGGTGGTAAATTAATTCATTTTAGTACAGATTATGTTTTTGATGGCTTAAAAAATCATCCATATAAGCCTAATGATAAGAAAAATCCACTTAATATTTATGGTAAAACAAAATCTGAAGGTGAAGATCAAATTATTAGAATTTTAGGTTCACTTAATCAATATTTTATTATCAGAACTAGTTGGTTAATTGGTCCTTATGGTGAGAATTTTTTAATCAAAATGTTAAATCTTTTGCAGAAAAAAGATAAGATTAGGATTATTTCAGATCAATTCTCAGCTCCAACCTCAACTACAACACTAGCTAATGCATGTTGGTCCCTTATTTCTTATGTTAGCAATTCATCTGTGCAGTCTCAAATTTGTCATTTTTCTGATCTTGGTATTGCTAGTTGGTATGATATTGTAAATTGTATTTCTGAATATGCTACAGAATTAAAATTATTATCTGATCCTGCATTAATAGAACCAATTAAAACTTTTGAATATCCAATGAATGCAATTCGACCAAGATTTTCAGCTTTAGATTTATCAGAAAATAATAATTTTTTTCAATCTAATGTATATTGGAGGACATCTATAAAGAAAATACTTCAGTCTCTCTAAAAAGAAAATTATTTATGGAAAATAACTTCTTATCATCTTATGAAAAAATTTTAGTTACAGGTGGTCTTGGGTTTATAGGTGGTGCATTAATATCTAATCTACTCGACAATACTCAAGCTAAAATATTTAATCTTGATAAATTTGGCTATGCTAGTGATTCAAAAAGACTTAAAGATAAAATTTCTATTCTAAATCTATCTAAAGATAGATATACTTATATCAAAGCAGATTTGTATAATAAATCTTATATAGAAGAAGTTATTGCTGAAATCAATCCTGATTGTATTTTTCATTTAGCAGCTGAAAGTCATGTTGATAAATCTATAATTTCACCTGAGAAATTTATTCAAAGTAATGTAGTTGGAACTTTTAATTTGCTTGAATCTATAAGAAATAATTGGTCAAATATGTCTCAATCAAAAAAGAATATTTTTAGATTTTTACACGTTAGTACTGATGAGGTTTTTGGCTCGCTAGATTTTTCTGGTCTATTTAGTGAGACGAGTGCTTATTGTCCTAGAAGTCCCTACTCAGCAAGTAAGGCTGCAAGCGATCATATGGTTGATGCATATTTTCATACATTTGGATTACCTGTATTAGTAACTAATTGCAGTAACAATTATGGTCCTTGGCAATATCCTGAGAAGTTTATACCTCTAATTATTTCTAAATGTTTAGATAGTAAAGATATTCCTATTTATGGAGATGGTCAAAATATTCGTGATTGGATTTATGTAGAGGATCATATTGATGCTTTGTTGTTGGTTATGTCATCAGGGGAAATAGGCAATCATTATTGTATTGGTAGTAGCGAAGAGCATACTAATTTAGAAATCGCATCTGTAATTTGCAGCTGTCTTGATGATCTAATACCAGAAAATGCACCTCATTCATCTTTAATCAGTTTTGTTGAAGATCGGTTAGGTCATGATAGAAGGTACGCTATAGACTCCTCTAAAATAAAGCAAGAACTAGGATGGTCTCCTAAGTATAGTTTTCCTGTAGGAATAAAAGAAACTATCAATTGGTATTATTCAAATCAGAATTGGGTGAATAGTTTTGCTGAATCAAAACCAGATTAATATCTTTTTCATATATAATTCATTCAATGATATATTGATTAGAATCAATTAAAAATATTTTTAAATAGAAAATAGCTTAACAATTATGAATCATAATGATTACTTTGCATTTGAAAATAAATTTAGAGGCCCTAAGGAAAATGTATTAACTCGCTTAGAGCAATACAGTCAACTCGTTGAATTGATTTCTATAAAAAGTATAGAATCGAAATCTTTAGATATTGGATGTGGTCGTGGAGAGTGGCTTGACTTTTGCAAAAGTAAAGGAATGAAACCTTTAGGGATAGAAAATAACTTAACAATGGTTAAAGAGTGCAGAAAATCAGGTTTTGATGTGAAACAGGGAGATGCTTTGTATTTGTTAAAACAAATACCAAAAGAAAGTCTCTCATTGGTTTCTTCTTTTCATTTAATTGAGCATCTAACTTTTGATTATTTAAATGAATTACTTTCTGAATGCTTCAGAGTCATTGCTCCAGGTGGACTTTTATTATTGGAGACACCAAGTATTGATAATATTTCTGTTTCAACAAAACTATTTTATACAGATCCAACACATATTAATCCAATTAATCCAGATGCTTTGATTTATTTCTTAAATAATATAGGTTTTGATTCTGCAAAGTATTTTTATATTAATGGAGGACCACTTCAAGACTCTAATCCAGCTAATTTGACAAGATTACTTAATGGTATTGCTCAAGATATCTGTATAATAGCCACTAAGGACAAATCTTCTACTGAGTTATATTTATCGACTAATGCATCTTGGTCTAATTTATTAAATATTGGAATTAATACTATACAGGGATCATTAGAATTTGATGCTGCAATTAATGAAAAAGAGACTAAATTGAGAGAACAATTAAGTGAAAATCAGATTGAAATATACTCTTTAACTAAAAAATTAATGATTTTGGAAAAAAGGATTTCTCATATTGAAGCAACTGAAGCAAAGAAAAAGTGTAATTTAATCAGTCTTTTAAAAAGTTTTATTAAAAAAGTTCCCTTTCTTTATAGAATATTAAAATATATTAGAAGAGTTTTATCTTCTCCTAAGCTTGCTATCTATTTGAAAAGAGTTCTGTTTAAACAAATTATATTCTCATCACTTGGACTAGTATTTTTGAGAATATCTATAATCATTTTACGAAGAATGAATTTACACTCTTTCGCTGATAAATTTCAAAAAAAATATTATTTTTTAAGATTAATATATAATATCTCAGTTTCAGATAATTTCAATAATTTACTTGAAAATCATTATCAACTAAATCCAAAAGCTAAATTAATTTATAAGGACTTGATGTCATGAAAATAGCTATTGATATTCAAGGATGTCAAAGTGAGATAAGCAGTAAACGAGGCATAGGTAGATATTCGTCAAATTTTATTAAAGCACTTATAAGAAATTATCCTGATAATCAATATTATCTTTTTGCCAATGCTGGAGCGAGAGATATAAAATCTGAATTTAGTCATGAATTATTTTCTAAAAAATATAATGTTAATTATATAAAGTGGTATTCACCTGGTCTAATAAATGACGATTTTATTAGTAAAGAATTAAGAATTCAGATTGCTAAGCAAATGCGTTCTTATATGCTTTCAGAGCTAAATTTAGATATTATTTTAATTACAAGTTTTCTAGAAGGATATCTTGATAATAGTGTTGTAGATTTAGATTTTTCTTATCATCTTCCTCTTATCTGCTGTGTTTTTTACGACCTAATTCCTTTGCTTAACCAAGATCATTACTTGAATAATAAAGAATATTTAAAATTTTATAATCAAAAGCTGAAAGATATAAAGAATTTTGATTTCTTATTAGCTATTTCAGAATCTGCTAGATTAGAGGCTATTAAGTATTTAAATTTTGATCATAAACGGGTATACAATATACTTTCCTCTTGTGATGAAAAGACATTTAATAATATTCAAGTAGGTGACTATTCTAAATTTAAATATCTTGGAAATTTTATTCTTTATACTGGAGCTGTTGACCCAAGAAAAAATCTTCAAAGGTTAATTCAAGCATATGCTAGTCTACCTACTAAGTTAATTATTAAACATAAGTTAGTTATTGCTGGAAGTATTAGTGATGAGGAAAAAAGATTAATTTATTCTTGGTGTCTTGAGTCTAATCTTCCGTCTAATTATTTAGAATTTTTAGGATATGTTTCCGATAAAGAATTATCTTTTTTATACAAAAATTGTTATTTATATGTTTTTCCATCTTTTCATGAAGGTTTTGGTCTACCTGTCTTAGAAGCAATGAGTTGTGGAGCTGCAGTTATTGGATCAAATAATACAAGTGTCCCCGAAGTGATTCAATGCCAAGATTCATTATTTAATCCATTTTGTATTAATGAAATAGCTTCTTTAATAGAAAAATGCTTGAGTAATAAAAAATTTTATAATTCTATCAAAAAAACAGTTATTGAAAGATCTAAAAAATTTAATTGGGATATAACCTCTAAATTAGCTTACGAAGCTATTATTGATAATATAAAAACGAATATTAGTACTAATAAAGAATCTGTAAGTTTCAATACTTCAGATTCTTATTTCAAATTTAAGTCCTATTTAAAATCTATTTCAATACTTAATAGATCTCTGAAAAATCAAATATTAGTTAGAAAAATAGCATCATCGATTTCGCTTAATAATATACAAATAAGAAAATATTCAAGCTCTTATAAAAATATAAATACCCAATTTAACTGGGAACTTCAAGGTCCTTTCGATTCTTCTTATAGTTTAGCAATTGTAAATCGTCATTTAGCATATGCTGCAAATAAACTGGGCTGCGATATTTCTATCAAGTCAACTGAAGGATTTGGTGATTTCTTACCATCTAAAGATTTCCTATTAGCTAATCCTCAACTTCAAATTTTATTTGAAAAAATTCATGATTATGGCTCAAATCAAATTATTAGCCGCAATCTATATCCACCGAGAGTCTCAGATTTTGAAGAATCTAAACTTAAATTATTACACGCATATGGTTGGGAGGAAACCGAATTTCCTTTCAAATGGGTACAGGAATTTAACACTTATTTAGATGGAATAAGTGTTATGTCTGATCAAGTAAAAAAAATATTGATTGATAATGGAGTATCTATACCTATCAAGGTTTGTCACTTAGGACTTGATCATATCGATTTAAAGCAGAAAGAAGAAGAGGTTTCTTTTGATAAGGATGTATATAAATTTTTGCATATCTCTTCTTGTTTCCCAAGGAAAGGAATAAGTTTTTTATTGAACGCTTATGGCAAATCATTTTCTAGTAATGATGATGTAACGTTGATTATTAAAACTTTTGAAAATCCCCATAATAATCTTTTTCAAATTTTGAATGATTTTCAAGTTTCAAATCCTAATTTTCCTCATGTTCAGATTATTACTAATGAGCTTACATCTGGACAAATAAAATTTCTTTATAGAAACTGTAATTGTGTAGTTATCCCAAGCTTAGGAGAAGGTTTTGGTTTGCCTATTGGTGAAGCAATGTTAAATCAGGTTCCAGTAATAACAACAGCCTGGGGAGGTCAAATGGATTTTTGTAATCAAGAAAATTGTTGGCTTGTTGATTATAAGTTTAATTATTCTCATACTCATTTTAAGTTATTTAATTCAGTATGGGCTGAGCCACGTGTAGAAGATATTTCTAGATGTATGAAAGAGTTATATTATGCAGATGAAGCTAAAATTAATAAAAAAATTACTAAGGCTAAGTCAACAATTGATTCATATACCTGGGAAAAAGTCGCTAATTCTAATTTTGAATTTTTTAAGACATTGCAACTAAATCAAAAAATAAGAAATTCGCTAATAGGAGTTGTTACATCTTGGAACCAAAAATGCGGTATTTTTAATTACTCTCAAAATCTTTTTAATAACTTTAATAATCAGGTATTGATTTTTGGACCCAATAATCAATCTCTTGTCAGCGAAGACGAATCATTTGTAAATCGTTGCTGGCTTTATGAAGAAGCTGAATTGACTAATTTAATACATAATATTATTCAGAGTGGTTTAACAACATTAGTAATACAGTTTAATTTTGGCTTTTATAACTTGACGGCCTTATCTTCTCTAATTAAGGCACTTAAATGTGAATCTATCTCAATAATAATAATCTTTCACTCTACTAAA
>CETG01120832.1_pt1 | contig 10074 bp, 7 predicted proteins | sample 361471 | NCBI WGS metagenome assembly CETG01 (sample SAMEA2622696, study PRJEB7988) | marine metagenome | isolation source: saline water (ENVO:00002010), including | reverse complement strand
AAACAATGTGCATATCAGAGTGATAAAAAACATGGCAAACATTCTTGATGGTAGGAAACTATCCGCATTAATGGAGAAGCACCTTCTTTCAGTAATAAAATCTGATTTCATCAAAGCTGGACGAGAACCTGGTTTAGCTGTAATCAGGGTAGGAGAAGATCCGGCTAGTGGAGTGTACGTCTCAAATAAAAAAAAGGCTTGTGCAAGAGTTGGTATAAAAAGCTTTGAGTCGCAGTTGTCTGCAAATACAAGTGAAAAGGAAGTGATAAATGAAATTGAATCATTTAATTTAAATAAAGAAGTTGATGCAATTCTTGTTCAATTGCCATTACCAGAAGGATTAAGCGAGAATAATATTCTTAAAAGCATTTTGCCTTCAAAGGATGCAGATGGTTTGCATACATCTAATCTTGGGAAATTACTTAAAGGTGAACCAGGCCCGAGGTCATGCACACCAGCAGGGGTAATGGCTTTGTTAGAACAAAACAATATAAAAATTGAGGGTAAAAGAGCTGTTGTTGTTGGTAGAAGCATTCTTGTGGGGAAACCAATGGCAATAATGCTTCAGGAGGCAAATGCAACTGTTACTGTTGCTCATTCAAAGACTCAAAATCTAGCTCAGTTAACTAAACAAGCTGATTTGTTGATTGTTGCAGCTGGTAGACCAAGAATGATCGATTCAGATTATATAAAACCTGGCGCTGTCGTTATTGACGTTGGGATACATAGAATCTTGGATGAGACTCAACGGGAGAATGGTTCTAGCATGAAGCTCTGTGGTGATGTTCTTTTCGAGGATGTTTCACAACATGTTTCTGCAATTACTCCAGTGCCAGGTGGAGTTGGCCCCATGACTGTCACAATGTTGCTAGTAAATACTGTTTTTGCTTGGTCAACACATTTCGATTTGTCCAAAAGTTTTAATGATTTACTTCCAACTTTCACTAATGACTGAGAGAATTCACTTAACTAACTTTCCTTGATGACGTTAGCTGACATTTCTTCATTTGAATTTTCAGCTTATCTGGCTGATGCCAGAGAAAGTGTTGAAGTGGCTCTTGATACTTCTCTTGGACCTGAGAAGCCAAAGCAGCTTAGAGAGGCAATGAGATATTCATTATTAGCAGGTGGCAAGAGGTTGAGACCTGTGCTCTGTTTAGCTGCTTGTGATTTTGTCGGCGGCGATAGATCATTGGCTTTGCCAACAGCTGTGGCATTAGAAATGATTCATACCATGTCCTTGATACATGATGATTTGCCTGCAATGGATAATGATGATCTTCGAAGAGGAAGACCAACTAATCACAAAGTATATGGTGATGCGATTGCGATCCTTGCAGGAGATGCATTGCTAACAAGAGCATTTGAGATGGTTTCGCTTAGAAGCCCAGGAGTGCCGGCTGATAGGTTGCTGAAAATTGTGGGTGAGCTTTCATTATTGGCAGGAGCACCTGGATTAGTTGGAGGACAAGTTGTTGATCTTGAATGTGAGGGTAAAGAGGTTGATTTGAAGACATTGGAATATATTCATTTACATAAAACAGGAGCTCTTCTAAAAGCTTGCGTTACATGTGGGGCTTTAATTGGAGGAGCAGGAGAAGATATTCTCAAAGCACTTGAAACCTATGCAAGGGGAATTGGTCTTGCTTTTCAAATAATTGATGATGTTTTGGATGTAACTGCTAGCAGCGATGTTTTAGGGAAGACAGCAGGTAAGGATTTGATAGCAGATAAAACTACTTATCCGAAACTTTTAGGTCTTGAAGAATCTAGAAAGAAAGCTTCAAATTTAGTTGAGGAGGCAAAGCAAGCACTCAAACCATGGAGTAAGAATGCAATGCCTTTGATAGCTCTGGCTGATTACATAACGAGTCGAGATCGATGAATTCATCAAGTTTTTTTGTCTCTTTGTTTAATGGACTTATTAATAATGAAGTTTTAATTTGGGCATTAATAGCTTGTGGCTCAGCTCAGCTATCGAAAATAATTTTTGAATTTGCATTAAATGGTAAGTTCCGACTGAGCATTCTTTTAGAGACTGGGGGGATGCCCTCTAGTCATTCAGCTTTAGTTTCTGGAATGGCAAGTGGTGTTGGGATAAAGACTGGCTTTGATGATCCAGTCTTTGCTATTGCTGCAACAGTAGCTCTTGTTGTTATGTATGACGCGAGTGGTATTCGTAAATCATCTGGTTTAATAGCCGAGAGAGTTAATCAACTTCCATTAGATAGCTGGAAAATCCCACCCGATAATCCCTTAAAAGAAAGTCTCGGGCATACAAAATTACAAGTTCTTGTTGGAAGCATTTTAGGGCCTTCAATAGCATTGCCTGGAATATTTTTTCTTGGCAAACCTACACATCTATTTGAAATTCTAGGTTTGATTGCTGGCTAATTACTTTTAGATATTGAATAAATCAAATCAGCTTACATTTGAGCAAAAACACGCTCTTAAATCATTTGAAGATTGGATTAACTGTGCAGATCCTCAAAAGACTTTTGTGTTGAGTGGCTTTGCTGGGAGCGGAAAGACATATCTATCCATTCGCCTCCTTGAAATTGCAGATGATATGGGATTCTGTTGGACTGTAGTTGCTCCAACTCATAAAGCTGTTGGTGTTTTGAGAAATGAACTGGAATCATTCCAATTGCGGCCAACATGGTTCCCTTCAACTATTCATAGGCTTTTAAGGCTCAAATTGAGAAGGAAAGGTGATCTTGAAATTTGTGAAAAAACAGATAAAACTTTGAATTCACTTGAGCAACTTGGTTTGGTTTTAATTGATGAAGCATCAATGATTGATAGTTCATTACTTTCAATTGTTCTTGAGTGTGCTCAAAAACATAAAACAAGACTTGTTTTTGTAGGAGATCCTGCTCAATTGCCTCCTGTCGGCGAATCAATAAGTCCAGTTTTTACGATGAAAAACTCTAAAAGACTCGAATTAAAGGAAGTAGTTCGTCATCAAGGACCTGTTTTGAGGTTGTCAAATTTAGTAAGAGAAGGGAAATTGCCTTGCGAAATCCCTCCATGCATGCCTTCAATTAAAACAAATAAAGGTTTGGTGGGTTTTTTAGATGAAAAGAATTGGTTAAATCAGGCGAAAATATATATAAAAAATGCAGCACATGAAAATAAACCAGAAGAAGCAAGAATTATCTGTTTTAAAAATAGAACTATTGAAAAACTAGTTCCCCATGTAAGAAGGGCTGTTCATGGAGAGATGGCAGATCAGCTTCCGGTACTGCCTGGAGAGGTCCTTCTAACTCGTAACGCTGTAATGTCTCCTGCAGCGATTGGGGTAGATGAATCTGATGGAGAGGATCCAGATGTTTTGATTGGGGCGAACCGTGAATTGATAGTTCAAGATGTTGAACCTGAGGTTTGTGATCTCTCGTTATTTGATCAGACAGGAGGAACTATTGGTGATTTCCCTCTGATTAAAACTCTTAAGGTGATTATTAAGTCAGGAGAACAAGAATTCCTGTTGAGATTATTGCCACCCTTAGAATCAGAACAGAGAAAAATTCTTGATATAACCCTTTCGAAAATCAAATCCACAGCTAAAGATAGTAAAAGCAAAGATAGAGGGGCTATTTGGCGAAGCTTTTTCCTGGTCCGTGATTCTTTTGCTAATTTAGGACCTGCTTCAGTACTTACAGTACATAGAAGTCAAGGGAGTACTTTCAAAAATGTTTTTGTTGCTTCTGATGTTTACTCTCCGAATGATTTGATTCTAAGAAGACAGTTGTTTTATGTTGCAGTTAGTAGGGCAAAGAAATCAGTGTGGTTAGTAGGAAATAATCGGGATGATTCTCATATCTTATTATGGAAGAATAAATTTGAAATTAAGAATTAGATTTTCTTTTTTCATTCTCTGTTATTGAGCTTTTCCATCTCTCTATTATTTTTTTATTACATGGCCAATGTAGATGGACCCAGCTTGCATGAAGCATGTTATTTGAATAGCCTTCTTTTTCTAGCTTGACCCCCCAACCAGTCTTTTCCCATGGCGGCAGAAATATACTTTGTGTATTTGATAAAGTTCTTTCTTTAAAAGTCTCCCAATAATGAAATTCATGCCCAATAAATTCATTACCTTTACGGGCTATTAAAGTATCACTTAGAAATTTTACATTGCGATATCCTACAACCAAATTTCCTTTCTTTGAGTTGAAAGGAAGAATTCCTGCCATTTTAAATTTATTATTGTCTGAATCAGTAAGTCCTTTGCCTAAAAGAAGCATACCTCCACACTCTGCATAAATAGGTATTCTATTGAAATTATATTTGATTGAATCTAACGTATTTTTTGCATTGCTTAATTGCTCAGCATATATTTCTGGAAATCCGCCTGGTATGATTAAACCTTTTGCCTCATAAGGTATTGCTTGATCACTTAGTGGTTCCCATTTAATTAATTCGAAACCAGATGATTCTAAGTAATCATAAAATTCAGGATAGCAAAAATTAAATGCCTCATCTTGAGCAATTGCAATTGGATAAGTCTTCGATTTAGAAATATTTTTAATCTCTAAATCAGGATTAGTAAATATCTCTATCTTGCTTCTTGGGCTTCTTAAAAGTTTTTCTATCAGATTTAGATTTAGATTTTGTTTCGCAATATCTTTCCAAACTTCAACTTTAGATTTGATATCATTTATCTCATTATGTTGAATAAGACCTAAATGCCTGCTAGGTATTTTTAATCTATCATCTTTAGGGATAATACCTAGAATTTCTACTCCAATATCTTCTAATACTTCTTTTAAAATTCGTTTATGACGTTCTGAATTGACCTGGTTTAAAACTACACCAGCAAATTTAAGCTCTTTATCTTGATCTCGAAATCCTTTCACTAATGCTCTAATAGAAGCTCCTTGTCCACTTGCATTAATTGTTAGTATTATAGGTAAATTTAGATGTCTAGCTATATCGGCTGTACTCCCATTTCGTGTACTTCCTATGCCATCGAAAAGGCCCATTACTCCTTCAACAACAGATAAATCTGTTGAGCTACTCTTCTCCTGGAAGCAATTAGTTACCCACTCTTTATTAGTTAATATTAGGTCTAGATTGTGGCATGGTTTTTGAGAAATTACAGAAAGTAATTGAGAATCAAGATAGTCTGGACCGACTTTGAATGTTTGGATTTTTATTCCTTTTGAAAATGCCCATGATGAAATTAATATATTTAATATGGTTTTACCGCTATTACTAGAAGGAGCAGCTATTACACTTGCCATAGGTTTTATAGTCGTTTTTCTTTAATCTTTTGCTGATTCAAATATTTGTGATGCAATTGGTGCGGCTGCTGCAAGTAAAGGACTAGTTGTGCCTCTACTGCTGGAAAGTAATCTTGCGACATCCATTTCTATTGTACTTTTTTGAATGGGGACTACCTCCTCTATTAATTCCATGCTTGCCATCCCGCCGGCTTCTAGTCTCATGCATTCGCTGGATTCAGAAGCTAATATTACGCAAATAGAATCTTCCTGTTTTGTTTTAGGGACACAAATAAGTCTCATGCCCACTACCTGGCCTTCATGAATGCTAGGTTTCCCTACAGGCATTGAGATTAAATTTAGGCTTACAAACTCCCCATCTAGACGTTTAAAAGTAACATGAATATCTCCACATTTGCTTTTATTACATTTTTCAATTCTCCAATTTAATCTGTCAGATATCCATGCGGCTAGCAGAAGTCCTTGTACTGGATTTGTACCTTCGAAATCTATATCTACTTTAATCACTTCATTTAAGAATATTCTTCTATTTTGAGGGTCAAATATCATTGCGAGGGTTTCTCTCCAACTTCTTAGCCTAAGCCAATTAAGGTCATTTACAGCTTGTCCAGCAAGGATTTTTTGGTGTAATTCTCTTAGGCAAATCAAAGGACAACCCATTGCTGTATCTATAATTAAGCGTCTATCTTTTTGGACTATTTGCTTTAGTAATTCTGGTGCTTCGTCCAATCTCCCATTCCACCAAAGCCATGAAGGTATGTCTTTAGGAATAACTTCTCTAAGGATATCTAAACCTTTATTAAGTGATTTAATATTTCCTCTTAATACGACAACATCTCCACATGATTCATTGTTTGTATCTTCAAAAAGAGGACAATATGCAGCTACTAAAGTTTCAAGTTCATTACCGTTATTTATTGTAGGAGCAAGTGTTACTAGTCGTCTTGGATTTAATATGCTTATTGAAGAATCTATATATTGTCCACGGAGATCCTCACTTGGTATTGCCCCTTTTTGTTTTGACAAAATTTCCCTTACATTTTCATCAAGAGGTGCTGTACTATGAGGCAAATTTTCTTTTAAAATTATATTTCTAGATGCATTGATTAGATCATTCCTAACGTTACCAATGATAGGGCCTTTTATTAAATTATTTCTTACTAATTCTTGTTCTATCCATGCAGGCTGCCAAACAATAAGTGAAAATGTATTTGCTCCTGCGTCACTTAGCTTATCTTTACCCCAGAGTTTATTTAGGTAGGAAGGTATTTCTTCTGGAGGAAGCTGAAGTGGGCTTTGAAGAGTTAATTGAGGTGACATTGAAAATTAAAATGTAAAAAATAGGATGATTTTTAAGGTCTTCTCCATAGGAGATTGTCTTTACTCAAGAGAATATCTGCCGCTGCAGGTCCCCATGTTTGAGATTCATACTGATGAACTGGGAGTTGCCATGGACTATCTTCTATTAACGAAAGTAATGGTGTATAAAGTCTCCAGGCAGCCTCAACTTCGTCATTCCTCGTGAAAAGTGTTGGATCACCAAGCATTGCATCTGCCAACAAGCGAACATAGCCTTCATCAGATGGCTCCCCAAAAGAATCCTCGTAGGAAAACTCCATATCTACGGGACGACTCCTCATACCAGATCCTGGCGATTTAACATCAAACTTTAGTTCGGCTCCCTCGTTTGGTTGAATTCTCAGAATCAGTTGATTGGATGTGGGGGATCCACCTGCGGCATCAAAAAGATGGACTGGAGCCTCTCTGAAGGTTAGAACAACTTCACTTAATCTTTTCGCTAATCTTTTGCCTGTTCTCACATAAAAAGGAACACCTTGCCACCTCCAATTATTTATAAAGAGCTTCATTGCTACATAAGTTTCTGTTGTACTGTTTTTCTCAACTCCAGGTTCATCTCTGTAACCTGCTAATGGAGAATCTTTTGACCCCCCACTCCCATATTGGCCTCTAACACAGCATTCCCAAGGGTGATTTTCATCAGCTAATTTTGCTGCCTGCAAGACTTTTGCTTTCTCATTTCTTATTGCCTCAGGGTCAAAGTGCCCCGGTGGCTCCATTGCCGTTAATGCAAGCATTTGTGTTAGGTGGTTTTGAACCATGTCTCGCAAGGCGCCGGAACTCTCGTAATAACCTGCTCTATCTTCAACTCCAACTGTCTCAGATGCAGTTATTTGAACATTTGAAATGTAATTTCTATTCCATATAGGTTCAAAAATAGTATTTGCAAATCGCATAACTAGAATATTTTGTACGGTTTCTTTCCCTAGGTAATGATCAATACGAAAAATCTGACTTTCATGCGCACAATTTTGAACTAATCTATTTAGTGCTTTAGCAGTGGCATAGTCTCTTCCGAAAGGCTTTTCAATTACTATTCTACTTCTTTTAATGTCCTTTAAAAGCCCTGCAGAGGATAAAGCCTTACAAGCATTACCATAAAACTTTGGAGCAACTGATAAATAGAATGTTCTATTATTTTGTGTAGCTTTTAATCTATCTATTTGATCTAATCTTTCACCAAGTTTAATTATATCGTTTGGTTTATCTATATCTAAAGGTTCATAAAAGAGATTATTAGAGAATAATTGCCATAAATCTCTATTCTCTTCAATATCTCTTTGTAAGCTTTTCTCCATTTTTATTCTAAATTCTTCATCTGTCCAAGGTCTACGTGCACATCCAAGAACAGCAAATTCGCTTGGTAACCTTCTTTGTTTGTAAAGTTGGAATAATGCAGGGATTAATTTTCTATGTGTCAAATCTCCACTTGCACCAAATATCACAATGCATTGAGGAGTAATTACCCTTTCTTGTCTTAGCCCAACCCTAAGTGGATTTGTATTGGGTAATTTGATCTGGCTTTTCATTAGCCCAAAGATTTTTGCTATTCATAGCTATGATCAACCAAAAATATTGTTATTTAGAACATTTGTGGTCGGATGCCCAAAAATAAATTTTATATTTAAAAAATCAGTTGGAAGTTAAATGAGTTAGCTAACCCCTCAAGTCCCAACTGATTAATCATATTTATCTAGTAGGTTTCAACATGCCATCTTCCTTCTTTTCTTAACTTTGGTCTGAGTTCTGACCAGTCAAGACCCTTTGCCGATGAGGCAGAAGTCATTGCTTCATCTATACCAGGTTCCATGCCCTTTAGACCACAAAGATATATGTGAGTTTTAGGGTTTTCTATTAAAGAGAAAAGTTCATCGGCATACTCTAAAACGCGATCTTGTATGTACATTCTTCCACCTTTTGAATTTTTTTGCTCTCTACTAATAGCTTTTGTATAGCGCAAATTCTCAGGGAATTGACTCTTGTAATGCTCGAAATCTGCATCGTAAAGAAGATTTGCAGTTTTAGGAGCACCCATGAAAAGCCATGCCTTACCTCTAAAGTTCCATTTATTTTTTTCTCTCTCCGTTGGCTCAAACATCCTTCTTAAGTATGCTCGCATTGGAGCAATACCTGTTCCAGTTGCAAGCATAATTATGTTTGCTTGTTCATCATCAGGCAAAAGCATTTCTTTGCCAACAGGTCCTGTGATTTTTACTTTGTCCCCAGGAGAAACCTTACAAAGGTAGGTAGAACAAACTCCATCAATTGTTGCTCCATCTTTTTCATACTGTAGTTGTCGAACACAAAGAGAAACTGTATTGCCTTCATAGTTATCTCCATGCCTCGTACTGGCAATTGAATAAAGACGTATCTTATGTGGTTTTCCTTTTTCATCTTCACCTGCAGGAATTATTCCAATACTTTGACCTTCTACATATCTTAATTGAGGATTACCTCCCTTAAGATTGAATGTGATGTGATTAACCGTTCCTATTGCGCCATCTTTAAGCAGGCTGTAGTTCTCTACAACACTTGCTATGAATGGTTGTTTGGGTTTGTAAGTGCTTACTGGAACATCAGAATGAGGCTTTTTCTTAGGTGCGACACCCTCCTCTGATTGTTTGGTGATGGGCGTACCATCTTTTTGAGTTGAAGTTTGTGATGTTTGAACTGACAATTCAGTTTTGACATCTTCCTTTTTAGCCGAGGCTTGAGCCTGTTTTTTCTGTGAAGACTTTGCTTCTTGCTTTTCAGTGTCTATGCGCCGTAGCAATAAACTCTGGATCATCCAAAAAACACCAATTATTATTGGTATATGGATTAGCCCTCCGGCAATCACTTTTGCTTCCGTGTAAGCCATTAAAAACTCTATATCGTAGGCGAGAATACCAATCCTTTGGCTAAATTACTAATTTAATCCTCTCTAGTGTTTCAGGTTTTTCACTGGCACAGTTGTATTGGTATAGGTTTCCATCGATTCACCCGAATTTTTTTTTTTATACTTCTTTATGTTTTTTTTGTCTAACGACTCAAATCAAAGGGATTATTGGGAATGTATAGATAGATCTATTTCGGAAACTTAATGGAGAACTTAGCTAAATAATCACAAGGGATTGTGATTATCTGATTCACTTTGTAGCTTAATCCCTTTTTTTGATATAGTTTAGAGCATTTTTAATGTAACTTAGCATACAAAATTAAATATTTAGATCTCAAAATATCTTTATAGTATTTTTTTTGATATTGATCAGAATAAAAGCAATTTTAAGATGATCTGTCTTTTATAGAATCCTGAAAATTCTATTGCAGCAATTATTTTTTCATCTATTTTATTTCTTTTTCTTTAGAGAATATGGGCTGAAAGATTAACTTAATGTTTTAGACTATTTAAATGTGATATTGGTTTTTTACTAATAGTAGATAGCTATACCCCCAAGGGGATTCGAACCCCTGTCGCCTCCGTGAAAGG
>CETG01190004.1_pt1 | contig 10075 bp, 13 predicted proteins | sample 361471 | NCBI WGS metagenome assembly CETG01 (sample SAMEA2622696, study PRJEB7988) | marine metagenome | isolation source: saline water (ENVO:00002010), including | reverse complement strand
AGAATAGAAAATAATTCTAGTTCACCCTAATAAGAAAATTTCAGTCAAAAATCAATTTTTCTATTATTCAATCTTATCCTTAAGATCCATACAATTTAGAATTCTCTTTTTGACTCCTTCTTGCTTTAAGACACTTTTTGAATTCGTGTTAAAGCAAACCCTCCTCCTGGCCATGTGATCGATTGGTATGGCTGGTGTAAGAACGGAATATTTTCGCTAATTTATCAGTGCGAAGAGAAGGTTAATCTTTTACCGATGGGATAACTGCTACTTTAAGTATAATGTATTAACACAAGTCATTACAGTTATTCCAAAGCACAACCAATCTATCTAAACTACTTAATTAAAGTAAAGAAGAATTGCTTTTTATTGCTTCACATTTTATGAGTAATGGAAATAATATTTACCTAGATTATCAATCAGATTTAAAACATGTACCTCTACTTTGAAGAATTAAAAAAACTATTTAAAAGAGTAGTTAGATTTAAGGATTATCACTTGTATGAAAAGTGGAATCTTTTTTATATGACCTATAACTTGCAAAAACAAAAGTTAAAATTCGGAGATAAATATCATGACTCTATTTTTAAGGCATCCGTGGATGATATTAATAAGATAAAATCTGATTTGTATCCAAGTATGATTGAAGATTATGATGTTAGATATTTTAAGCAATTAGGAAGAGACGGATTTGATTGTTTTTTATGCGAACAAGCAGGACATTTTATTCATTACAGCTGGATTTTTTATGACTTAGCTAAATCTCCTTTAAGTTCAACTCCAATTGGGATTAAAAGATTTTGTGAAAGGTCTCTTTTTTGGGGCCCTACTTTCACAGTGCCAAATTCTAGAGGCCTTATATATCCTTATGTTTTTAGTAAAATTGTTTTATTTTTAAGGGCAGAAACAAATTTTGAGCATATATTGATATGCGCTTATAAAGGAAATAAGGGAGCTGTTAAGTTCTATAAAAACTTAGGTTTTGAAGAACTGTCGAATCCACCTAGACCTCCATTTTGGGTGAAATTACTAAGGATTTTGGATGCATCTTTATGTAAATACTCTTTATTAATTAGATATTCTTAAGATAGATCTAATCTCTTATGATTTTCTTGATTAATTCCATTACTTGCTTAGAATGTAAGTCAAATATTTCTTGATTCATGTCTGGCGATATAGAGGATAAGATTGGAGATATTCTTATGTTGTATTTAAATATGGATAAAAATAATATGCGTAAAGCAAAAAGAGGCATTTCTCCTGAATGGGATTCCATGGCTTGGGTTAATATTATTGCGGCCTTGCAAGATGATTTTAGTATTGATCTATGCGAGGAAGAGTACGATTTGATATCTTCTTTTGACCTTATATCTTAGCTTGTTAGATCAAAAATAAGATCAAAATGAATACTCCTTTTATAGATAGTAGACTCCAAAAAAGTAAGAATGAAGTTTATTCTCTAAGCATTAAAAATACTCTGGCTTTTTCTTCTTTAATTAGAACATTTCTATGAAATACAATATACGGCCTCCTGATTCATGGATAAAGACTCATGAGAAAGTTAAAGATATAGATCTTTTTTTAAAGATAATGAATCAATATGAAGATTCTAATACTTTATTCAAGCTTATTCAAAAAGATGGAAATGTAAAGGAGTTGAAAAAAGATTATTGTATTAAACAGATCCAAGCACTTTCTAGTCAAATCTATGAAAAACTAATCAAATATAAAAAGAACAGGCAAATAAAGATATTTGCAGTTATTGGATCATCTGAAGAATCTATAATTTTAATGCTATCTAGTCTTTTCCTTAGTGCACATCATTGCATATGCTTTGAAGATCTCTCTGAAGATGTCATTATTAAAAGAGTAGAAATTTTTGCTCCGGATATCATTTTATGTAGAAAAAATACTGAAGATAAAGTGAAGAAAGCCATCAGGAAATCTTTATATAAAAAAACCCCTTTATTATCAATAGACTTGAGATTCCCATTTGTAAAATTGATATCTAAAGAATACTTAACTAAGGAAACTTACTCTTATAAAACCAATTCTAATTTGTTTACTCTTTTCACTTCAGGTTCTACAGGATTGCCCAAGGCGGTTACTCATGGTGTGAAAAATTATATTGAATATGCACAATTTACAACAAGTTATTTCTTTGGAATCAAAAAAGGCTCCACAATATTTACTGCTACTGATGCTGGTTGGATTAATGGTCATACATATGCTTTTTATGGACCACTTTTATTAGGAGCAAAATCAGTCTTTAATGAGAATCCAGCATATCTTTCATTCCCTAAGAATTTAGTTAATTGTTTAATCAAAACACAACCAGATTGCTTTTATACCTCAGTAACATTACTTAGATTATTAAGGAGTTTAGTTCCGTCGGGGAAATCCATATTAGATTTTTCAGAAATAGATATAAGTTTAGAAAGAGTTGGATCATGCGGAGAGCCATTGGCTCATTCTGTTGGGGACTGGGCTATTAAATTCTTTAAACCCAAAAGAACATCTATAGTTAATACTTACTTCCAAACAGAAACAGGTGGAGTTCTTGTTGCCCCTAGAGATGAAGATAGTGCTCCTTCTGATTATTCATGCGTTGGTAAGCCTAGAATCTAATTGGGATTAGTTTTGGCTAAAGATATTATGTCTGAAGAAGAAATTAGCTGTGAAGATATTGACCCTAATGAACTACTTGTATGTAAAAAATGGGATGGAATCTTTAAGGAAGTAATCTCAGATAAAAAATCAAATTACTTTACTAAAGAAGGATATTTTAGGTTGCATGATGTTGGTTATTTTGATAAGAATGGTTATCTTTTTGTGGGTGGAAGAAGCGATGATGTTATGAATGTTTCTGGACATAGAATTGCTAGCTCTGAAATTGAAAGTGTAACTGTTTCTCTAAATAATATTGATGAGGCTTGTGCAGTTCCAGTTTTAGACTCTTTATATGGAAATAGAGTTGTTTTATATTTCTCTTCTTCTATAGAACATCCAGAGTTTATCTCTAAATCTATTTTAGATATAAAGAATATAATTTTTCACAGCTTGACTCAATACCATGTACCTAAAAGCATTTTTTATTTTAGGCATTTGCCAAAGACAAAAAGTGGAAAAATCATGAGAAGAATAATGCGTCAAATTTCAGAAACTAATTCATTTGATTCTTCATTAGATCTTTCTACTCTTGCAAATAAAGATCAATTTCAAGAGAGTGTAATAACACTTTTGAAATCAAAATCTTAACTAAAAATTTTTCCTGTTGATGTCTTCTAAAATAGACTGATTATGTTAAATTATTATTATAATTAAGATTATTGAGTGATTATTTTTTAAAATTAAGTATAAATAAACTATGATTAAATTTGATCTTTTGGATTTATCTCCTAATAACGTTACAGTATTAACCCTTGTATATAATGGTATGCCTTACCTTCCAGAGGCAGTCAATAGTGTGCTTTTTCAGGACATTCCTAATTTTAACTATTTAATCATAGATGATTTTAGTAATGATGGATCTTATGAATATTTAAAATCTATTGATGACAATAGAATTACCCTAATTAGAAATGAGGTAAATATTGGTGTATCTCAAAGTTTCAATAAGGCATTGGAAATTATTTCAACACCAATATTAATTAGATTAGATCAAGACGATATATCTTTGCCTAATAGGGTGAGAGAACAAGTGTCTTTTTTGTTGAAAAATAATTCCATCGATGTTATTTGTTCATGGGAATATGTTGTTGATAAAAATGGTAATACTATTGAACAATGTAAAACAAATATTTGCAATTACGCTGAATTTATAACGCCTGTGTTTTTAGGGTTGTGCCCTATATGGCATCCTTCTTTAGCCTGTCGCACGCAAGCTCTTAGAGATATAGGTGGTTTTAAAGATTTATACAAACGAGCAGAAGACTTTGATGTAACTTCTAGACTTGCTTTGTCTCGAAAGAATGCAGCTATTTGTAATCAATTTCATTTAAAGGTTAGAAGACATCGAAATCAGCAATCAGAGAAATATAAACTAATTCAAAAAGAAGTTTGTAAAAAGATTGTCAATGAATCAATATCAAATTTTCTTACTAAAGAGAAGGAAATTTCTGATTTAACTAGATTCTATCTTAGAGATATTCCATTGAAGGAGTTTTTTAGAAAAGGAAAAATAAAATCTCTTAATCTAATTAATGATGCTTTTATTACATCTTTAATTCGAAAACAATCTCTTAATCAAGTGGAAACAAGAACTATGAAAAATATTCTTACTAATCGAATTGGATGGGGACTATTTTATTATTCGCAATATTCATTCCTCCCCTTAGTTTTGCAGGTTGGAGTTTTCATGACACTTTCACCCCAGTACGTAGCAGTTCGACTCTTTAAGGCCCTTATATGAGTCTCTAATAATAAGAAAGTTCGATGATGATTTTATATAAGGTGTTTTTCGACATTTGATATTCATAGTCAATTGTCTTCGCTATGATGAATTTAATGGTTCATTACTTCCTTAATAGAATTTCGTAGTTGAAGTTCAGATGAAGCAAAGATCTTCTCACTCCCTTGAACCCCGATCGCATGACTGGCTTTGCAGGCAAGCTTCGTATAGGCAACGGATATGACATGCATCGTTTGGTGCCTGGAAGAGCCTTAATTATTGGAGGCGTAACACTTCAACATCCAGAAGGTTTAGGACTGGATGGCCATAGCGATGCAGATGTCTTAGCTCATGCGGTCATGGATGCAATACTTGGTGCTCTTGCTTTGGGTGATATTGGGAAATATTTTCCACCTGAGAATCCTGAATGGAAAGATGCGAATAGTTTGTTTCTTATGGAGAAAGTTGTCGAATTAGTCAAAGGACATGGATGGAAAATAGTTAATGTTGACTCCGTTGTTGTGGCAGAGCGTCCAAAGTTAAAGCCTCATATTGACTTTATGCGCCAAAACATGGCAAAGAGAATGGGACTCTCAATTGAGTTTGTGGGTGTAAAGGCTACAACCAATGAAAAGCTTGGAGCAGAAGGTAGGGAAGAGGGTATTAGTAGTCAAGCAGTGGTTTTATTAGAGAAATTATGAATAGTTCCCAAGTTAAAAGCTTTTTGAAAAAAAAGTCTGTATTTTTTGTTTTGCCTATTACCTTGTTTTTATTGTTCTTTGCTAGGACTGTGGATGTTAATGCAGCATTACAAGGAAGTTTGAATAACTCTGAAGGTATCGTCATCGAACATATTAAATTAAATGTTCCTCGAAAATTTAAAGACATATGGTTGTCTGCCGAAAAAAACACTTGGGAACCATGGCTTGAACAACAGAATGGTTTTCTTGGAAGACAACTTTTATGGGATAAGAGTAGAGAAGAGGCAACTTTGCTTATTAGTTGGTCTAGTCGTGAAGTCTGGAAAAAAATTCCTCAGGAGGAAATTCAGATTGTTCAACAACGATTTGAAAAATTTTCTATAGATAGAACAGGTTCTAATAAAGGAAATCCTTTCCCTCTTGTATTTGAGGGTGAACTATTACCCCAGTGATTGAACCTCAATCAAGGTTAGATATTTATAGGCGAAGACGTCTTGGAATGATTGAGGCTATTTGGGGCGAACATAAATCAATTGAACAAATTATTGAGATCCTTAAAAGGCTTGAAGCTTTAGGGCAAATGACTTTAGTAACAAGAATTGGAAAAGAGAAAGCAGAAAAATTAACCAACCTTTTTGAATCTGCAATATTTCATGCTGATGCACGATGCTTAACTTTAGGAAAACCTTTTTCAGAAGATTTAATTGAAGAAGTAATAATTCTGAGTGGCGGTACTAGCGATCTTGTTGTGGCTTCAGAGGCAGAGTTAGCTTTGCGATGGCATGGAATAAAGACTCGACTTCTTCTAGATGTGGGAGTTTCCGGACTGCATAGACTTCTTTCTCAATTAGATAGCTTGAAAAAAGCAAAGGTTTTAATTGCATGTGCAGGAATGGAAGGTGCTTTGCCTACTGTTTTAGCTGGATTGATTCCTCAACCGGTAATAGGAGTTCCTATATCAGTTGGGTATGGAGTGAGCGCAGGTGGTAGAGCAGCTCTTGAAGGGATGTTGGCAAGCTGTTCGCCTGGATTGGTAGTTGTAAATATCGATAATGGTTATGGGGCAGCAATGGCTGCTTTACGAATTCTTAAGTCCTTCAAATAATTTTATTAGTAGCAATTTTCTTAGAAAGAAGATTGGAGTTCTCTTTTGGATTTATATCTAATAATTGTTCTATCCAAAGCCTCATGGACTTAGGTAGACGACCTTGTTCGTAACGCAGAATTGCTTCCATTAACACTGGAGTGTTGACCCAATGCATTGCTCTTCTGGTCATTTAATTAAGTCATTTAGCAAAAGGTGGGCTATTTGAGCTCTATGCGCAAGAGGTAGGAGAATTGATTACTCTTGATCGTCATATTTAGTACTCAGTCTAGAAAGTTCGCTTCCATGATTGTCAGATTCAACATCAAGTAAACGATTAACAAGTTCTGAGAGATCTCTTTGGGCCAATTCACCAGTGCTCTCCCACTTCATAGAGCGAGGCTCTGGCTGAGAAGAAGCAGACACTATAAAAGAAATAAAAAAGGTGTTGATACGCTAACTGTGTTTCAGGATTAATTGTGCAGTTGTTGCGAGATTTTCCTGAAAAAAATATAAAGAATTTGCCTTTTATCGTTTAAATCGATACTTATTTTATAAATGCTTAAGGTTTGGGTAGTTTGTTACTAACTCCTCTTTACTTAAAGTTCCTCCTTCTTCTTCCGGTTGCCAAATTATTTCTAAGGCTAAGAGCTCGCTTGATGGGATTGCACCAAGTGCTTTTAGGTTTTCTTGTAAAAACTCATTATTGATTGATTCCTTTACAGATAAGGTTCTTCTTAAGGAAATTAAAATGGTCACAATAATAAATTCATTTATTTCATTCATTTCAGATGATGTTGTTTGAGAAGTGCTCAAACTTGTTTTTCTCCCTTGAAAATTAGAAATTGATTCCCCTTCTAACTTGCTTCTTTCATTAATAGATATTCGATTAAACGTTGAGTCTGCCGAATGAAAAGGAACATTACCGGTCTCTAAATTTGCGTATACCCAAAACTCTTTTTTCCTTAGAAGACTAAGAGTAGTTTCTTGCAGAATGTTTTGTAATCCCCTGGAAGTGGATGTGTCTGAAACATGAGCTAATTCTTCGAGATCCTTTTGTATTTCTTTTGCTCCAGCAAGTAATCCTATTTGCATTTGAATCATTGATACAGATTGGGCAGATAACTTTTTATGAGAGGAAGAATCTTCTTTGACCTCAAAACCATTGTTATTTCTAAAAGCATTTGCAATAACACCTGAGATAGTCATAAGGATCAAAAAACCAAATAGACCACCACCAAAACCAAATATTGGCATAATAAAAGGAAATCCTATGCCCCCTCCGGCTCTATAAGCTCCTCCATATCTTCCATACCCTCTATAATTTTCTCCATAACCATTTGCTCTTGAAGAGGTAGATGGTGAATTGAAATTGCTGCCTCCAATTCTTCCTCCATAGGCGGCAAATGTAATTTGGGGCTTAACTAGAATTAGTGTTATAAAGATAAAAGAGAGGGTTAAAGTAGTAATAAGTCTTTTGATTGAACCCTTTGAAAGCAGATAGATTTTTTTCATGTTTTAACGGTTAATTAAATTCATTCAAAACGAGGATCCCCCTCCTACGATTGTCACAATTTCAATGATGTCTCCACTTTTAACTTTTTGTGAGCTCCATTTCTGGGGATGTAATATCTCACCATTAAATTCAACAACTATTAATTGAGGCTGGTGACCTATTTCTTCAATAATCATAGAAAGACTTGTTGTTGAACCTTTTGAGTTAATAATTTTTTCTTCTCCGTTAATTTTGAGTTTCATGAGAGCTTCTTGATAATTTCTTTTGTAGTCAATGATGGATTCTTTGATTTCATGATTGCACTTGATACTGCTATTCGATTTATACCAATAGAAGTTATTTCATGTAAGTTTGCGTTATTAATTCCGCCAATAGCAAAATAAGGGAGAGAACTACTCCTAGTAACCTCAAGTAAATCTTGAAAGTCAATAGGATTTGCCTCAGGCTTTGTTTTAGTTTTGTATACAGGACCAATTCCTATATAGTCGCAACCTTCTTCTTCTGCTGAATGAAGTTGCATTAGAGAGTGAGTGCTTCGCCCAATTAGTTTCTCAGGCCCTAATAATTTGCGTGCAATGTTAGTTGGTATATCATTTTGCCCTAGATGAACACCATCAGCTTCTACCGCTAATGCAAGATCGATACGATCATTGATTATAAAAAGACAATCATTTTTTGTGCAGATTGAGGCGAGCTCTTTTGATTGCATAAAATTTTCCTGGTCTGTTCCATCTTTGCCTCTGAACTGAATTATTTTCACGCCTGACTTCACTGCATCATGAACAGTTTTAAGTAATTCACTTTCAGGTGAAGTTATTAGGCAAATTTTGCAAGATTTAAGCTTCTCTACTCTGTTCTTTTTATATTTGACTTTCAATATAGTTTGCTCTAGTTCATAAAGAGCATATCTAATGATTGAAGCACTTTTGGCTAGTTCAGGGTCTGTTTTTCTGCTGAATTCTTCTAGGACTCGAAGTCCTTCTTGGGCTCGTGAACAGTTAGCAGTAATTACAGATTGAGTAGTATCTCTATTCTCCTGTTCAGGGTGATTTAACAATGCACCTTGATCTGATGATGCAGCGCGCGCATTTTTGTAGATGTCGTGATGGTGCGCGGCAAGAACATGCCTCCAGTTTTTTATTTTTATAACAAGATCTCTTCGGTCTAAACCAAAACGGCACCAATCCTCTATTACCCTTAAGCCTTCTCTTGTTCGATCAAGATTGGCATCTATCAGCCTAGCCACACGTTGATCTATTGGAGGGGTGACAGTCATTAAATTCATGCCAGTCTTGACAGGATGGCATTATTCCCAAGTTAATGGAGAAAACTAATTTTGATAGCACCATGAATGTGCTTATTTGGGGAGTTGTTTTGCTTGGCGGGATTGCCTTGTTTGTTTTGTGGGGACTTTCTAATGCTTATTCTGTAATTTCTTAGTTTGATTGGTTTAAAGCTTCTTTTAGAATTAATTTGGCTATTTCTGCATCAGATCTGATTTGATTGGAGAGATCTTGAATATTTTTAAATTTTTTTTGACCTCTAAGTCTTTGCACTGGTTCGATAATTAGTTGTTTGCCTACTAGCTCTAATTTTTGATCTAATAAATGAACTTCCACAGCTGAAGGGGATTTGGGATCAATGGTTGGTTGAGGACCTAGGTTCATTACAGCAGGCATTTTTGTAGTATTTGACTCTTGCCATGCCCAAGCGGCGTATACCCCCAGACCTGGTAAAAACTTTCTTCCATTAACTTGTAGGTTTGCTGTAGGCCAGCCTATTTGTTGCCCTAGGCCTTTCCCTTTTACAACTGTGCCACGAAAGTTATAAGAGCGACCTAATAAAATCTGAGCTCTTTTTAGCTCTCCAGCATTTAAGGCATGACGGATTCTGCTGCTACTCATTCTGCCTTCATTGTCTTCAATGATGGGAATAACATTGATTTCGACATCATGTGATTTTCCTATTTTTAACAATGTAGAAACATCTCCTTCACGATTTCGTCCAAAGCGAAAATTAGCTCCAACTGCAATTCTTTTAGCTTCAAGAGTTTTTAGAAGTATTTCTTTTACAAATGTTTCTGCATTAAGAGATGCTAACTCAAGATTAAAAGGTACTAAAACAAGTTGTTTAATTCCGAGAGGTTCAAGAAGAGATGTTTTCTCAGAAGGGAGGTCTAATCTTAGTCTTGATTCTCCATAGAGAACTTCCCTTGGATGTGGCCAAAAGCTAACGACAGTAGATATTCCTGGACCATGTTTAGTGATTGAATTAATTACTTTGCGATGTCCAGCATGTAGGCCATCAAAACTTCCTAGAGCAAGAGCTGTAGGGAGGGTTGCTTGCTTAGGAGAGCAGAGTGGGATCAAGATAGACGTGCAATT
>CETG01030182.1_pt1 | contig 10077 bp, 4 predicted proteins | sample 361471 | NCBI WGS metagenome assembly CETG01 (sample SAMEA2622696, study PRJEB7988) | marine metagenome | isolation source: saline water (ENVO:00002010), including | reverse complement strand
GTGTTTGCGTCTGGTAAAAACCGGGCTGCCGCCGGTGAGGAGCTGCACGCGGATTTCAAGTTGGGAGCGGGAGGAGAGTATCTTGGCCTGATCAAGCCGGATGGCAGGACGGTATCGCATCATTATGTGATGAAATATCCCAAGCAGCGGGATGACGTGTCTTATGGTGTACCGGCTGATTGGAAACCAGACGCGGATTCGGCCACCTCGGTCATCGGGAACACGGTGTATTTCCTGAAGCCCACGCCGGGCGCACCGAACGGCAGTGTGTTGAATGGTATGGTGGCCAAGCTGGCGTTCAGCCAGCCGCATGGTCTTTACGATGAGCCGTTTGATTTGACGATCTCCACCGAGACACCGGGGGTGACGCTGCGTTACACGACGGACGGTTCAGTCCCGACGATTGATTCGGGGACGGTTTTGGAAGGTGGTTTGTTGAAGATGGAAAAGACCACCGTGCTGCGGGTGGCCGGTTTCAAGCCGGGCTTCAAGCCGACCAAAGTGGTGACGCGTACATACCTTTTCCCGAAGGACATTGTGCGGCAGTCGCCGGACGGGTTGCCGCCCAACGGTTTCCCGTACGAGTGGGGATTCAATTACGTGGACTACGGGATGGATCAGCGTGTGGTCAATGACAAGCGTTACAAGGATCAAATTTTTGACGGGCTGCGTTCGCTTCCGAGTTACTCACTTGTGATGGAGATGGACGACCTGTTCGACGAGGAGTCCGGCATTTTTGCCAACGCAAAAAACGATGGTCGTGAGTGGGAGCGCTCGTGTTCGCTGGAAATGATCAGCCCGGACGGGGAGTCCGGTTTTCAGGAAAATTGTGGCGTGCGAATTCGCGGAGGGTTCAGCCGGATGTCCCCCAACGCCAAGCACGCGTTTCGTTTCTTTTTCCGCAGCGAATACGGCCCGGCCAAGCTGCAGTATCCGGTGTTTGGCAAGGACGCCGCGCAGGAGTTCGACAACATCGACTTGCGGACGTTTAGCAATTACTCGTGGAGCCTGAGCGATGATCCGCGCTGCACGTTCATGCGCGACCAGTTCAACCGCGACATGCAGTTCTCGCTTGGCCAATCGACTGCTCGTGGGCATTACTGTCACCTGTACATCAACGGCCACTACTGGGGGCTGTTCAACGTGGTCGAGCGCCCCGAAGCCTCGTTTGGTGCCACGTATTTCAAGGGCAAGCAGGATGACTTTGACGTGATCAAGATCGGCCGCGGCAAGGGCAAAGGCGAGGGCAACACGCAGTACGGGCTGTTTGCCACCGACGGCTCGCTCGATGCGTGGGAGCGGTTTTGGAAAATCTGCAAGGCCGGCCTCGAGTCGGATGCCGCCTACCAGCGGATTCTTGGCAACAATCCTGATGGCACACGCAACCCGGACTATGAGGTGTTCCTCGATGTCGACAACCTGATCGACTACATGCTCGTGATTTTTTATGGAGGCAATCTGGACGCCCCAATCACGGCGTTCGGTGCGAATCGTTCGGCCAACAATTGGTACGGCATCCGCAATCGAAACGGGGACGAGGGGTTCCGCTACTACGTCTGGGATGCCGAGCATACGTTTTTGAAACTCGACGAAAACCGGACCGGCCCGTATCCGGCGGGCGACGAGTATGCCCGGAGCAATCCTCAGTGGATCTGGCAGCAATGCCTGCACAACGCGGAATTTCGGCAGGTGGTCGCAGATCGGTTGCACAAACATTTTTACAACGGCGGCGCGCTCACTCCGGAATCGATCGCGACGCTGCTCAACAAACGCGTGAATGAGCTGCGACTGGCCGTAATATGCGAGTCGGCTCGCTGGGGTAAGCCATCCCCGTATAGCTGGTCGCCACCGGATCGCAAGGGCGGCGACAGGCGGCCGCGCACGCTGGACGACGACTGGTTGCCAGAGGTCGATCGCTGGTTCAAAGAATTCATTCCGAGACGCTCGGGTATCGTCATCGACCAGTTGGCCGAGCACGGCCTTGTGCCGGATCTTGAGCCGGCCCGCTTGGCCAAGCGCGGTGGATTAATCCAACCCGGTTTTGAACTGGAGATGTCCGCGGCCCGGGGGGAGGTCTACTACACGCTCGACGGTTCCGATCCGCGGTTGGTCGGTGGCAAGGTTTCGCCTGTGGCGAAGAAGTACACAGAGCCGGTTCGCCTCGATAAAACGTTCGTAGTGAAGACGCGCGTGCTGTTCGAGGGTGAATGGAGCGCGATCGACGAGCTGCCCTTCAAGGTGGAGGGGGAGAAAATCACGGATAATTTGAAGAAATAATGAAGACGATTAAAGCAACCCTGTTGACCTTCATCTGTTTGGCCTTGGGCGCGACCCTAGCCGAGGCCGCCGAGAAGTCGGAGGCCCAAAAGGAACTGTTGGCCAAGTACGACGCGAACAAGGACGGCCGACTGAGCACCTCCGAGCGGGAGAAGATTCGCTACGACAAATTAAACCCGCCGAAGGAAAAACAACAAAGTTCAGAGCGGCGGCGCTTCCGTTATCCCGACCCCGTCATTGCGAAGTTTGACACCGACGATGACAATGAACTGGACGAGAAGGAGTTCGGCGAGGCACGCAAGTGGGTGGATCGGCGGTTCAAGGAGATCAACGAGGAATACGACGTCAACAAGGACGGCCGCCTCAACACCAACGAGCGGGCTGCCGTTTCCAAGGACGTGGAGGCCGGTAAATTCAAGACCATGGATTGGCTGATGAAATACGTCACCCGCCCCCCCAGCCGGAGCAGTAGCCGCTACCGCGACATGCGCGAGGAGCCGCGTGAAAAGGCCCGTCTGGATTTATACCGCAAGCACGACGTCAACAAGGATGGACGACTGGACGACGCAGAACGGGCCAATGTCCGTGCGGCCTTGAAAAAATATTACGCCGAGCGCGACGCGAAAAGAAAGTCGGGCGCTGAAGAGAAATAGTCGGCCTTACCGGGGCCGCTCACGGGTGGATCAGCGCAATGTCGCTGGCACGAATCCAGCCGACGGAGCCGTTGCCGGAACGGACGTTCACGAAATCCCCGCTGCGTTCGAGCAGTAAAAACTCCATGCCGTCCGTGGCCTGAAACAGTTCGGGCGATTGTTCAACGGGGTTGGAGTGAACCACGACTCCATCGCGGACGGCGAACGCCCGTTGATCCCCTGAAAAATCCGAGACGGCCATGACCAACAGCAGGGTTGCGACCGCCGTTGCAACCGCGCTGAGTCGAGTCCACAGGATATTTGATGCACCGCTGGCTGGCCAGACTTGCCGGACGGTCAGCAGGATCAAAAACAGCGTTCCACAAAAAGAGGCCAAGGCCGTCCACTCGCCAAGCGAGAGTTTTCGCAGCCATTGTTGTCGCAGGCTCAATGGCAGGGGCTCGGTCAGGGCTTTTCTCTGAGCAATCCTGAGGTTCACCATGATGTCGGGGTGGCGCGGTGCCAAATGGAGCGCCCGTTGGTACGCCGCCAGTGCCCGGCCAAGCTCCCCGGCCTTGAAGTACGCGTTGCCCATGTTGAACAGGAGGTTCGCGGAAACACCCGTTTGGCTCAGCTCGAGATACGCCTCGGCAGCCTCGGCGTGTTTGCCGTCCTTGTACAACGTGTTCGCCTTTTCGAACGCAGCCTGATCGGCGTGAAGCGTTCCCACGGCGAGCAGCAGGCCAAGCGCTTGGCCAAGCCGGGCGAGAACAGTTCGACTGTGGGGGCGCAGGCTCAATTCAGTTCGTGGATGACCTGCTCGAGGTCGGCCAGGCTGGCGCGGAGTTCGGCGGTGGATTGGGAGGCGGCGTAGCTGGCGGCATCACTGGCGGTGAACAAGCGGCGCAGCGTGTTCCGTGTGTCCGGCTCAATCTGCGCTTGGCCAAGCGGCCCGTCGACCACGTCGGCCGTGATGCCTTCCGCGGGGATGTCGAGGCGCAAGCCAAGCTGTTCGCGGAGCAACTCTGCCAACTCGGTGTAAAATTCCTGCGCGAGGTTTTCATCGGCCAACTGCTCGAGCCTGCCTAGACCCTCTAGGGTACGCTGGTCGACCTGTCGTTTTCTGAGTAGGCGCGGGTTACCGGCGATCGCCTCGCTCTTGCGCCGCCACACGAGGGCACCGATCCAGAGCAAAAACGGAATCGACTGAAGCAGCCAAAACGTGGGGCGGGAGACTAGTGGGGTCGCTTGGCCAAGCGTACCCAGGTCGTATTTGATCCACACGATGTCCGATCGCTGTGGGGCTTCCTCCGTACCGGAGTCGCCACTCTGCGAGGTGTTGGCGGTGGGGATGCTGACCGGCCTGGCGCTGGGATTTACTTTGAGCGGAAACGGTCCCTGGCTCATTGTTTGGTATTCCTCCTCCTCGGGGTTGAAATAGGCCAGCTCGATCTTCGGCACCTCGGTGAGAGTGTCGTTTTCCGGGATGATCACCTGCTCGAACACCTTGGTGCCGCTCAGGCCAAGTGGGTCGGCATTCTCCGATGAGATGGACGGCTCGTAACTCTTGAAGCCGGGCCACTCCAGCTTGGGCAGATTGAGGGAATCGACCGCGCCCTGGCCGGAAAGCTGAATATTGACGGTGACCGGATCCCCGACGGTGACTTCCTGCGGGGAGGCCTTGGCCGCCATCGTGAATTGCCCGACCGCGCCATTGAAACCGGTCGGCCGGCCCTCGGTGGGGAGCGGCTTGACGGTGATGTTGTGCGCCTTGGCCTCGAGCTTGGCCGGCACATCCTGATAGCGGGTCAACAGTCCCTCGAATGGATCGTTGAATTGACTGCGTCGCCTTTGGTTTTGGCGGATCTTCAGGACGACATCCATCGTGGCCGGGCCGATCTGCAGTTGCCCGGCTTTCACCGGCGTTGCGGCAGTCTGGAAGGTGCGAACCTGAAAAATGGAATTGCCCCGCTGCGCCCGGGAAGACTTGGGCTCGGGGTAGTCGGACATGTTGAACCCCTCCGCGGTCAGCTCCGGCGGGCTGTAGCGGCCGTTTTGTAAAAAGAGCTGAATCTCCACCGGGATCGGTTCACCGACATACGCCGTGTTTTTACCGACCACGAGCCGCATAAAGGCGTACTCGGAGATGCCCCCCTTCTTTTCGTTTGAGTCCGCCGCGACCACGCGGAGCTTGAGTGCCTGCGTCTTGAAGACGCCCTCCCGCGACGGGATCGACAACGCGGGCAGGGTGTAGGTGCCAGTCTTGTTGGGAGTGATCAGGAAATTGTACGTCAGCGTGCTGGTCTGTTGGCCGCCGCCGAGTTGGAAACTGCGCCCGGAGCCGGCCCCGGCGATTCGTAGTCCGGGAATAAACGGAAGCCGGGGTGTGTTGGAGGGCTGGAAGTTTTCGCAGGCGATGCTGAAGCCCACGCCCTCGCCGACGGCGACCGTGGAGCGGTCGAGCGTAGAGACGGCCCGCTGGGCATGTGCGCCCACCGCGAACAGGAAAAGAAGGCTGAGTGAAATCAGGCGATTCATGTTACCAGTCGCGGAACGTCCCCGGCCGCTTGGCCTTGCCTTTTTTAATCGGGCGATAAATGAGGGAGCGCTCCTGTTGTTTCAACGAGTCGAGCAGTTGGCGCACCTGTTCCTGCGTCATCTTCCCCTCCTGTTGGGCCTGACCGGACTCGGATTGTTCCTGCGACTTTCCTTGCTGAGGCTGCTCCTTTTCCTCGTCGCCCTGTGAACTGTTTTGTTGTTGCTGGTCTTTTTGCTGCTCGTCCTCGTTGCCGGATTGTTGCTGATTCTGCTGTTGCTCTTTCTGCTCCTCGTCGCCGGACTGCTGTTCTTGTTGCTGCTGTTGCTCCTGTTGTTCGGATTGCTGTTGCTGGTTTTGTTGCTGCTCGTTTTTTTGTTCGTCCGAATTCTCCTGGTTTTGTTGTTGTTGGTCGTCCTGTTGTTCCTCGTCCTCGTTTTTTTCGCCGTCCTGATTTTGCTGTTGCTGCTGTTGCTGGTTGAGTTGCTCGAGCCGTTTTTTGACAATGTCGGAGTTGAACAGCGCATCCTCGTCCTCAAATGAGCCTTCGAGTTGCTGGCTCAGGTTGTTGGCGCCTTCAAATTGTTTCAACGCTCCGGTCCACTGCTTGATTTTATCATCCGGATTCTGGGTTGCCTCGCCGAGCCGAAACAGCGAGTTGCCGAGGTTATAAAACGCGCGTTGCTGTAGGGGCAGGGTTGCCTCGGGGACGTTGAGCGCCTTGCGAAAGTTTGCTTCGGCCTTGTCGTACTCCTTGGCCTTGTAGGCGGCGGTGCCGGCGTTGTAGTGCAGGCGCGCCCTGATCGGGGAGTCGTCGTCAGTTTCTGAAAGCAACTGCTCGTAGGTATCGAGTGCGCTGGCGTAGTTGCCGCTGTCCATCTGTCGCCGTGCTTCAGCCGGGCTGGCGCTGGCATTTGGTGCTAACAAAAACAGGAGCAACGCGACGGCTGCTGTCGCTGCATTGGGTCGTTTTCGTCCGGGGCGATGGACTTCCGGTAGCAGAATCTCGATGAACAGAAGCAGGATGGCGAAGCCAAGCGGCCACTGGAATCGCTCAATGTAACGCTTGGTCATCTGGTTTTCCACTCGGCTGGGAGTCAGGCCGGCCAGTCCGGATGCGTAGAGGCGCTCGATCGTGTCCGCGCCCTGCATGGGCAGATAAAACGCGCCGGTGTCGGTGGAGAGTTGGCGGAGCAGGGACTCGTTGAGACGGGACTTCACGACGTTGCCGCCGTCGTCCTTGAGGAAGTCGAGCTTGCCGGTCTGCGGGTTGCGCACCTGGATCAATTCGCCCTCGGGCGAGCCCAGACCGATGGTGAACACTTTCATGCCGATGTCCTTGGCTTTTTGGATCGCCCCGGCGATGCCTTCCTCGTGGTCTTCGCCGTCGGTCATCAGCACGAGCACCTTGTGGTTGTCCTCCTCCTTTTCAAACGTGCGGATGGCTTCATTGATCGCTTCGCCAAGCGCGGTGCCGCCCTGGGGGATGATGTCAGTGCTGAGTGAATTGACGCTTTGCACGAAGGCGTTGCGGTCGATAGTCAGCGGGCACTGCAAAAAGGCGGTACCGGAGAAGGCGACCAGGCCAAGCCGGTCGCGCTTGGCCAAGCGCATCAGGTCGAGCACTGCGAGCTTGGCCCGCTCGATCCGGTTGGGACTTTGATCCGTGGCCAGCATGCTTCGTGAGGTGTCCACCCCGACGAGGATGTCGAGGCTGCGCATCTCTGTCTCCTGCCATTCGTAGTCCAGCTTGGGCCGGGCCAGGGCCAGCATGAGCAGGGTGGTGATGACCAGCAGCAGGCCGAGATTGGCCAAGCGGCGGCCATGGGAGAGGCCAAGCGTGAGCTGATCGGCGAGCTTGGCGTGGATGAACTGGGTCAACAGCCGTGCACGCCGCCGCCATGCCCACCAGAAAAACAGCCCGAGCAATGGCACGATTAGCGCCGTCAACCAAAGGAGTTGTGAGTTTTCGAAGTGCACGCAGTCTCCCTTCCAAAATGCGCGGGAAGTCTAACGAAACGGATGGCCCGGGGAAACGCGAAAAATCATCCCCGCCTGGCCAAGCGATCCCGGACTGAGACCGTGTTACGGGCCGATTTGTTCAATTCACCTGTGGTTTGGCTTGCAGCCGTGCACGTTGGCGGTTTTTCTTCCTGCCGCCATTTTGCGGCGACGATGATGACCAGTTCGGAGATTCGACAATCTTTTCTCGATTTTTTTCAGGCTAGGCAGCACACGATCGTGTCGTCCGCGAGCCTGATGCCTGACGCGCCAAACCTGCTTTTCACCAACGCAGGGATGAACCAGTTCGTGCCGATTTTTCTCGGTGAACAATCCTGCCCGTATTCGCCGGGCCGCGCCACCGACACGCAGAAATGCATCCGCGCCGGGGGTAAACACAACGACCTCGAGGATGTGGGGATGGACACCTATCACCACACCTTCTTCGAGATGCTCGGCAACTGGTCGTTTGGAGATTATTTCAAGCAGGAATCCATCGAGTGGGCATGGGAATTGATCACCGAGGTTTGGAAGTTCCCTAAGGAGCGCCTTTACGCCACGGTGTACAAGCCGGGCGAGGGCGACCCGGGCGAATTGGATCAGGAGGCGTACGATTTCTGGAAGGCCATTTTCGAGAAGGCCGGGCTCGACCCGGATGTTCACATCGTCTACGGCAACAAGAAGGACAATTTCTGGATGATGGGCGACACCGGCCCGTGTGGCCCCTGCAGCGAATTGCACGTGGACCTCACCGAGGCAGGCGATACGAAAGGGCGGTTGGTCAACGCCGACAGTGCGGAGTGCATCGAGATTTGGAACCTTGTTTTCATCCAGTACAACGCGAACGTCGACGGCACGTTTTCGCCGCTTGCGGCCAAGCACGTCGACACCGGGATGGGTTTCGAGCGCGTCACGGCCATCATGCAGACGACCAGCGGCTTTACCGATTTTAGCAAGACTGTCTCGAACTACGACACCGATGTGTTCAGCCCGATTTTTGCCGAGCTCGAGAAACAAAGCGGCAAGCGTTACACCTCGACTCTGCCGGGCAATGAACCGACGGAGCAGGAGAAAATCGACGTGGCGTTTCGCGTGATCGGGGATCACATTCGGACGCTGAGTTTTTCCATCGCGGACGGCATCATCCCGGGCAACACCGACCGCAACTACGTGCTGCGACGCATCCTGCGTCGGGCTGTGCGCTACGGGCGTGCTCTCGGTTTTCAGGAACCGTTTTTTTACAAGCTCGTGGATGTGTTGGTAGAGTCGATGGGCGATGTTTTCCCGGAGATCAGACAACGGCGCGACCTCGTCTCGGACACCATCCGTGCCGAGGAGGAGTCCTTCAACAAGACCCTCGACCGCGGCATCGACCTGTTCAAGGAAGAGGCGGATAAGTTGGGAGAAGGGAAGGAGTTTTCCGGCGAGTTTGCCTTCAAACTTTACGACACTTACGGCTTTCCACTGGACTTGACGGAGTTGATGGCTCGCGAGGCCGGGTTGCAGGTGGACAATGTTGGCTTTGAAAAACTGATGACCGAGCAACGGGAGCGTGCCCGCGCGGCCCAAAAGAAGGAGGTCATCAGCGTCAGCAGCCTTTCGACGGATGCCAGCACGGAGTTCGTTGGGTTCGAAGAGGCTGCGTCGACGGCGAAGGTACTTGAGGTGGTGGAGGATGAAAAACGTACGTCTGTCGTTTTGGATCGTTCCCCGTTTTATGCCGAGATGGGTGGCCAACTGGGCGATACCGGCACGCTCACGCTTGATGGCCGGGAATGGAAGGTCGTTGACACACAAAAAGTGGGCGACGCTTTTTTGCACGTCATCAAGGGCGATGGGGTTCCCGGGCAGGGCAGCGAGGTGTCGTTGCAAATCGACACGGCTCGACGCGCCGCCATTCAGCGGCATCACACGGTGACGCATCTTTTTCACTGGGCGCTGCACGAGGTAACTTCGCCTGATGCCTCACAGAAAGGTTCGTTTGTTGGCCCCGACAAGTTGACGTTCGACTTCAACAGCCAGCCGCTTACGGCGCAGCGGTTGCAGGACATTGAGCAACTGGTGAACGAGCGCGTCCTCGAGAATGCCAGCGTGAGCTGGACCGAGACGGCGTACAGCGACATCGCCGGCCGCGATGACGTACTGCAATTCTTCGGCGACAAATACGGCGACTCGGTTCGTGTGGTGCAGATTGGCGGAGAGGCCAATGCACTCAATGGCTACTCGATGGAATTGTGCGGCGGCACGCATACCCGGGCGACCGGTGAGGTCGGGCTGTTTCGAATTCACTCCGAGTCGGCGGTCGCCGCTGGTGTTCGGCGGATCGAGGCGACGGCTGGGTTGGTCTCGGCGGCGCAGGCACGCGTCGATGCCGGGCGGTTGATCGGCTTGGCCGAGCAACTCAACACGCCGGCGCGTGATCTCGAGAAGAAAATCACCGCCTCGCTAGAGCAGGTCAAAAAGTTGGAAAAACAACTCAAGGGCTTGCAGCAAAGCCAGGCGGCTGGCCAGGCGAAGGAGCTTTTATCCAAGGCACAAACCGTTAATGGCATTAACCTCATCACGGCAAACCTTGGCCAAGCGTATGGCAATCAGGCGCAATCGGTGGTCGACGCAATCAAGGGAGAGTTC
>CETG01430765.1_pt1 | contig 10081 bp, 11 predicted proteins | sample 361471 | NCBI WGS metagenome assembly CETG01 (sample SAMEA2622696, study PRJEB7988) | marine metagenome | isolation source: saline water (ENVO:00002010), including | reverse complement strand
GGCGCGATTTACCGCGTATTAGCCCATGCGGCAAATAAAGCTGCTATTGATTTTACGGATGCCAAAGCTTTGGCAGATTTTGCCAAAAACCTTAAAGTGCGCTTTGTGCTTAATAACCATGACTTATGTTTAAAAATCGATTTAGACGCCGAGGAAATAACCGATAAAATCAGAACCGAGCAGTGCGGGCAAAATGCATCTAAAATCGCTACATATCCCGAAGTTCGCCAGGCTTTACTGGCCAGGCAACGTACATTTGCGCAGTTACCGGGATTAGTCACTGACGGACGTGATATGGGAACGGTAGTTTTTCCTGAAGCTTCCTTAAAGCTTTTTTTATCAGCGTCCCCTGAAATACGTGCTAAGCGGCGTTATTTTCAGTTGAAAGAAAAACAAATAAATGTTAGCCTCGCCGAGGTTATTGATGAGTTGGCAGTACGTGATAAACGTGATACAGAACGTCGACATGCTCCACTGAAACCGGCTAAGGATGCTGTGTTTATTGATACAACTGGTTTAGATGTTGTACAAGTATTCAATAATGTTTTAAAATTAATAAAAAAATGATGAATTTATTACATTAAATGATCATTAGGGGGAGAACCAATAGGATGTTGTTTCTCTAAATTTCTACTAACTTGAGTTTATAGACATGTCTGAAAGTTTCAAAGAGTTGTTCGAGCAAAGTATCCTAGGCGCCCAATTTTATCCTGGTGCCATTATCACGGCTAAAGTCATCGGTATCGATCACGATTATGTGACCCTTAATGCGGGTTTAAAATCTGAAGGTATTATCTCCTTAGATGAATTTAAAGATAAACAGGGTGAGTTAGAAGTAAGCGTTGGTGACACTGTTGAAGTAGCGCTTGATTCGGTAGAAGATGGCTATGGTGAAACTTTATTATCACGCGAAAAAGCTAAACGTCAAGAAGCATGGCGTAAACTTTCAAAATCCCATGAAAATAATGAAACAGTTACAGGCCTTATTTCTGGTAAAGTAAAAGGTGGTTTTACGGTAGAAATTGGTTCCATTAGAGCCTTTTTACCAGGTTCTTTAGTTGATGTGCGACCAGTGCGTGATCCATCCTATCTTGAAGGCAAAGAATTAGACTTTAAAGTCATTAAAATGGATTTAAAACGCAATAACATCGTAGTGTCACGTCGAGCTGTGGTTGAAGAAGAAAGTAGTGCGGACCGACAAGCACTTCTTGAGTCACTCCATGATGGTCAAATTTTACAAGGTATTGTTAAAAATCTAACCGATTATGGCGCATTCATTGATTTAGGTGGTATTGATGGTTTATTACATATTACCGATATTTCTTGGAAACGTGTCAAACATCCTAGTGAATTACTCACCGTAGGCCAAGATGTTAAAGTGAAAGTATTAAGTTTTGATAGTGAACGTAACCGTGTATCACTTGGTATGAAACAATTAGGTAATGACCCCTGGGTTGACTTAGTTGACCGTTACCCCTTAGGTAAAAAATTACAAGGTAAGGTTACCAATATTACTGACTATGGCTGCTTTGTTGAAATTGAAGAAGGGGTCGAAGGGTTAGTTCATATGTCTGAAATGGATTGGACAAACAAAAATGTTCATCCAAGCAAGGTTGTAAATTTAGGCGACGCTGTTGAGGTTATGGTTTTAGAAATCGATGAAGAACGTCGACGTATTTCATTGGGTATGAAACAATGTGTGGGCAATCCTTGGCATCAATTTGCTCAAAGCCATAGTAAAGGTCAAAAAGTAAGTGGTAAGATTCGCTCAATCACAGATTTTGGTATTTTTATCGGTTTGGATGGTGAGATAGACGGATTGGTGCATCTATCTGATATTTCATGGACGAATGCAGGTGAAGAAGCGGTCAAGCAATTTAAGAAAGGTCAGGATTTAGAAGCCGTTATTTTGGCAATTGATCCTGAAAGAGAGCGTATTTCTCTTGGCCTTAAACAGCTTGAAGGGGATAGTTTTACAACATTTGTTGAGGAACATCCTAAAGGTGCTATCGTCACAGGCCAAATCACCGCAGTTGAAGCTAAATTGGTCACGGTAAAATTAGCCCAAGATATTCTTGCCACCATTCGTGTCAACGAATTATCTGAAGATAAAGTGGATGATGCCACAACCATGGTCAATGAAGGCGACGATATTGAAGCGAAAATAGTTAATATTGATAAGAAAAATCGTACCATTTCATTATCAGTTAAAGCCAAAGACGCTCATGAGCAAGCTGAAGTCATCAAAAAATATACCAGAGGTCATGATACAGCTAACAGTACGACTACGTTAGGTGATTTACTGAAAGAAAAGATGGCGAACAAAGACGCTGAATAAGCTAGCTTATTTGACTATAGAAAAGCGTAGAAATACTACGCTTTTTTTATAATTAAAATTTAAGGGATTGAGAAGTATGCGCATCTTGATGATCATTTGTTATTTAATATTAATTGTTGTGGGAATTAGTTTTAGTATTTTAAACGCCGATTTGATTGATGTTAATTTATACCTAACGACCGTAAAATTACCTTTATCGCTGCTGGTCATGCTGACTTTTGGTATGGGTGTTTTAAGTGGTCTATTGATTTTACTCTATCGTTATGTACGTTTAAAAATTCGTATGCGCCATTTAAAAAAACAATTACGCCACAGCGAAAAAGCACAACTTTTAAATCAAACAAATAATACATCGCTGAATTGAAAGATAGGGTTTATATTAAGCATTTCATTGTTATTGCATAATATATATTCAATAAAGTAATATGGTTATCAATCTTGAGCATTACAACACCGTTTATCGAGAAATAATATGCAATTTATCGACCTAAAAAAGCAGTATTCATTAATAGATAAAGCTGTACTTACTAGCATAGAAAACGTTTTACAGCATGGTCAATATATTATGGGGCCTGAAATAACTGAATTGGAAAAACAACTGGCTGATTTTGTGGGTGTACGTCATGCCATTGCTTGTGCCAGTGGTACTGATGCTTTATTAATGGCTTTACTCGCGCTTGATATTGAGCCTGGTGATGAAATTATTACCACACCTTTTAGTTTTTTTGCAACTGCAGAAGTTATTGCGCTTTGCCAAGCTAAGCCAGTATTTGTTGATATTCAACCGGAAACTTATAACCTTGATCCAAGTCAATTAGTTTCAGCCATTACCGATCGTACGAAAGCTATCATGCCGGTAAGCCTTTATGGTCAGTGTGCCGATATTACGGCGATTAATCATATTGCGAATCGTTTTGATATTCCCGTGATTGAAGACGCCGCTCAAAGTTTTGGTGCCACACATTTTGGTCATCGCTCATGCGGGTTGTCAACGCTTGCTTGTACCAGTTTTTTTCCTTCTAAACCTTTAGGAGGGTATGGCGATTCAGGCGCCTGTTTTACCGATGATGACACTCTGGCGCAAAAACTGTCTCATATTCGTATTCATGGTCAAAATCAACGCTATTGTCATCAACGTATTGGCATCAATGGGCGTATGGATACCATACAAGCAGCTATTTTGTTACAAAAATTAGCTTTATTTCCAGCAGAAATTAAGTTGCGTCATGAAATTGGTGAGCGTTATTATCACGCCCTAAAAGATGTGGTGAAATTGCCTTTAATAAAGCCTGAAAATACCAGTGTTTTTGCCCAATTTACCATTGAAGTGAAACAGCGTGATTTATTAGCTCAAGCATTACATGATTTAGGCATACCCACAGCCATTCATTATCCTACACCACTACATTTACAAGAAGCTCTAAGCTATTTGGGTTATCAACGTGGGTCTTTTCCGTGTGCAGAACTTGCAAGTGCCCAGGTCATTAGTTTACCTATGTCTCCTTATTTAACGCCTGACGACCAAGATAAAGTCATTCAGGCGGTAAAACATAATTTAGCTAGATTGAAATTAACCGATTATGTTTAAAAAACTTATCATTGCATTAGATTTTGATAATGCACAGCAAGCTTGGCATTTAATTAATCAATTAGACCCTGCCTTATGTGCACTTAAAATTGGTAGTGAAATGTTTACACGATTAGGAGTGGATTTTGTTACACAACTTGTGCGTCAACAATTTTTTATTTTCCTTGATTTAAAATTTCATGATATTCCTAACACCGTGGCTAAGGCATGTCTTGCTGCAGCTCAATTAGGTGTGCAGATGATAAATGTCCATGCCAGTGGTGGTATGGCTATGATGCAGGCGGCCAAAGCAAGCCTTGCCGGCTGCACCCATCCACCTTTACTTATTGCCGTGACGGTATTAACCAGTATGAGTGGTAAAAATTTACAAGACATCGGTATTAGCAATGCCTTAGATAAACATGTTTTACATCTTACTCAAATGGCTTTTGATGCCAAGCTTGATGGTGTCGTATGTGCCGCAGCTGAGGTACCTGCTATTAAAGCACGTTTTGGTGAGTCATTTTTAACGATTACGCCTGGTATAAGACTTGCCGAGGATGCCAAGCAAGATCAATGCCGAATTGCCACCCCCCAACAAGCAGTCGCTTATGGCAGTGATTATTTGGTCATGGGGCGCAGTATTACGCAATCACCTACACCACATACAACCCTACAAACTATTTTGCAATCATTAACATCATGAATGAACGTCATGCGTATTATCTTAAAAAAATGGATATTGATGTGTGGGTAAAAAGAGATCAGGATGATTTGGCTTGTCTTGCCAAAAAAGTTGCCAAATGCACATTATGCAAGCTTCATACTTCACGCACCCAAACTGTATTTGCTCGAGGAAATCCGCAAGCATCGCTTATGATAATTGGTGAGGCGCCAGGTTTTAATGAAGACAAGCAAGGTTTACCTTTTGTAGGTAAAGCGGGTCAATTGCTCAATAGTATTTTAACAAGCATGAATTTTGATGAGCAAGATATTTATATCACCAATCTTATTAAGTGCCGGCCACCAGAAAATCGTAACCCGCACATAGGTGAAATAAACTCATGTGCTCCCTATCTAGATGAACAAATCAAACAAGTTGCACCTAAATTGTTATTAGCATTAGGGCGTTTTTCTGCACATTTTCTTACCAACCAAACTCAACCATTAGCCAAGCTGCGCAGTATCATGCATCATTATCACTCAATACCGTGTCTGGTAAGTTACCATCCTGCTTATTTATTGAGAAACCCACAAGATAAAAAAAAGGCATACACAGACTGGCAAGAAGTCAAAGCGTTTTTAAATCAATGAGCATAAAAGCCTTAGGATTTAGTTTGATTGAATTATTAGCCGTACTTGCTATAACGCTGCTTTTACTAAGCATCACCGTCTATACTTTTACGCCATTTTGGCAGCAAAAAAATCTAGAAACGCGACAAAACGACCTTGTTAACATCATACGATATGCCAAAATCATGAGTTATAACGCGCAAAATGTACTTTATTTACAACCCATTTCACCAAATGATTGGTCTAAAGGCATAAGGCTTATAAAAAATATATCCAACTTCAAAGCTGATATTTTACATGAGTGGCGCTGGCAAGGTCATAATATATCGCTTAGTTGGCATGGGTTTCAAACAGCCAAACGCTTGATTTTTGCCAGAGACATCCGGCAAGCTTCGTTAAGTGGTCACTTTATTCTGAAGCATCTGAAAACGCATGTATGCCGAGCCATTATTGTTAATCGACTTGGGCATACTCGAATTGAAAATTGCTCAACTATTAAGGATATGAGGTGAAACATTTAAACTTTCTAGCCTATTGCCGTTTAATGCGCCTGGACAAGCCCATCGGATTTTATCTTTTATGGGCGCCGACCGCATGGGCTTTATGGCTCGCATGCGCCACCCCACCACCTATTATGACCGTGCTTTTGTTTTTAATAGGTACATTGATTATGCGAAGTGCTGGATGCGTGATAAATGATATCACTGATAGAAACATAGACGGCTTGGTCGAAAGAACTAAATTAAGGCCGCTTGTAACGCAAGAAATCAGTTTCAAGCAAGCAACTGGTTTACTAATTTTGCTGTTAAGCTTGGCTCTTGTAATATTATTATTGCTGCCCAAAGATTGCCTGCAATTTGCGCTGTATGCCTTAATATTATCGATGCTTTATCCTTTGGCTAAACGTTTTATTTCATGTCCGCAACTTATATTAAGTTTAAGCTTTTCTATGGGAATGCCTATGGCTTTTGCAGCACGTAACGCCTCAATTTGGTCGCTGACCTTAAGTCTGCTGATGCTCATTAATATTCTATGGGTGCTGGCTTATGATACAGAATACGCCATGGTAGATAAACCTGATGACCTTATTGCCGGGGTTAAATCAAGTGCCATTTTATTTGGGCGCTATGATAAATTTATCACGATAATATTATTAAGCTTTATGCATTTTTTATGGCTGTTTATTGCCAGCATGATACAAGCAAATAAGATGTTTTATGGATTTTGGCTTGCGGCCATAGGATGCATTATTTACCAGTATCATATTCTCTATACCTGTAAATCAGACACCTACTTGGCCGCATTTAAGAGCAATGGCGTGTATGGTTTATGGATGTGGATAGCACTCATTTTCGCTTAAATTAAGTTGCTTAATAAAGTCGGTAATTAATTCGGTTAATTCGCCACAGGCTTTAGTAGCTGTGGCTACCACCTGATGATGATCATGTGCTTCTTGATTTAAGCCAGTCGCATAATTGGTAATGGTGGCAAGTACGGCAACTTTCATGCCACAATGGTTAGCCACTAAAACTTCAGGTACGGTTGACATGCCAACAGCATCTGCGCCTAACATTCGGAACGCACGAATTTCAGCTGCAGTTTCATAATTGGGTCCATGAACGGCTAAATAAACACCTTGATGTAAAGTAATACCGCGTGCTTTGGCAATTTGCATAAAAGTATGGCGCATTGTGGCATCGTAAGCATTATCAAGTGCAAAAAAACGAGGACCAAATTCATCATCATTTGCGCCAATCAAAGGATTAAAGGGTTGCATGTTGATATGATCTGTAATAAGCATCAAAGAACCTGGGGCAACTTCTTGGCGAAGAGAGCCTGAGGCATTGGTAGCAAGAAAATAAGTACATCCCATAAGTTTCATGGTACGTATATAAGTTTTTATGGCTTGAGCGGCAGTTGGTCCTTCATAATAATGAGCGCGTCCTTGCAGACATATTACTTCAACGCCAGCAATATAACCCAACAATAACTGCCCGCGATGACCATAAACATTAATATTAGGAAAGCCAGGTAGGTCTTGATAATCGATAACTTGTTTGTCAGTCAATATTTGAGCAAAATCACTCAAACCTGAGCCAAGTACAATGCCAATTTTAGGTTTGAAATGTGGTGCAATTTCTCTGAGCGCTTTATAAGCCTGATAGGGTAGAGTGACATCAGAAGTTGGCATAAAAAATTCCTAAAATAAGGGCATGGTATAGCAAAATATTAGGCAATTCCAGAGATATGGCTTAAAGCCATGTGTCATATAATGATGTTTAATGGCTTTTTAAGCAAACTTGCATTAAATAAATGATTAAAGGTGGTTAAAGCCAATGCAATGCCAAATAATATCACCAATATATAAACAGTTGCAGCGATAAACATGGGTAAAAAAAATGCAATAACCGTTGAAATCAACCGTAACACACTATAAAACGCCATACAAGCCACATAATTTACATACCATCTTTGACGATAAACTTTAGCCAAAGCGGTGTGATTAACTAAATACTGTAATTTATGCTGCTCGGCAATTAACCATAAAAAATTGCTTATCATCAGGGCGCCAAGCCCCACGAAAAATCCCAAGAAGGCAGTAGAGCAACTTAATACAATAACCGCAAAAGCACCTATGGCGGCCGCTAATTGTATCTGATGCCGATAATGACTAAAGCCAAGCCATGTAGAAGGTTTTATTTGATAAGGTGGATAATAATACGTTGCCATAAACCAGCAAGCATAGCCTAATAGATAACATAAGGTCGTGGTTAAGGAGTAAGGTAAAAATAAATTTGGCAATGACAATAGGTCTATTTTATTGCAACATAAACCTAAAAAAATAAATAAGCCACTGATGTGATTAAGATTAAAATAAACCATTTTTTATAGAATGTGATAAAATAATTATCTTATTGAATGATTCAATTACCTTATCACACAATAGCATGTTATTTGAATAAATTTTTCCAAATCATAATAACCCGTGCTACCACAAACCACATCGCGCCAATCAAAGTTATCAAAATACCCGAAAGAATTGCACCTTTAAAAAATAGGTTATATAAACCTGTGAGACAAACTGCACCGGCTAAGATTAAATGTAACCGTGAGGTTTTGCTAGAAGTGGATGGAACATGGGCTTGACTAGACGTATGTGGAGCCAAATTATGACCACATTGAGGACATAGTGTTTGATTTTCACGGACAGTTTGTTGGCATTTAGGACACAAAATAACATCCATAGCGACATCACTAAAAAAAGAATTATCATATCATAGATTATATATGCTTAAATATTTTATTGACTGGTCACACGCAAAATTTCAGTAACAGATGTTTGACCTGCTAATACCCGCGTAAAACCATTTTCTCGGATGCTTGCAACCTCTGGACGCAAATAAGCTTCGAGTTTATCAAGGCTGTCGTTGCGATAAATCATCTGACGTAACGGCTCATCCATTAAAATCACTTCATAAATACCAATCCGACCTGAATAACCATGTTGATTACAAGCCTCACAGCCATGAGGCGCGTAAATTTGGGGTATTTTATCGGTGAGATTAAGCTGCATAAATGCTACTTCATCTTCATTGGGATGATAGGGTGTTTTACATTTGTCGCATAATTTTCGCACCAAACGCTGAGCAATTAATCCAACAATGCTTGAGGAGAGTAAAAAAGATTCAATGCCCATATCTTTTAAGCGGGTTATAGCACCTAATGCAGTATTTGTATGTAAAGTTGATAGCACTAAGTGGCCTGTAAGGCTTGATTGCACGGCAATATCAGCGGTTTCTTTGTCACGAATTTCACCAATCATGACCACATCTGGATCTTGTCTTAAAATAGCACGCAAGCCTTTGGCAAAAGTCATTTGTATTTTGGGATTAACTTGTGTTTGACCAATGCCTGGCAAATCATATTCAATTGGGTCTTCAATGGTCAAAATATTACGGCTGACTTCATTAAGTTCGGTTAACATGGCATACAATGAGGTGGTTTTACCAGAACCTGTGGGTCCTGTGACTAAAATGATGCCGTGCGGTTGTCGAATCATTTTAATTAATAAATCGAGTATGGTGTCGGGTAGATGAAGATGATGAAGATTTAGTTGCGTTGAGTGCTTGTCCAAAATTCGTAAAACAATTCGCTCACCATGACTAGATGGCAGGGTAGATACCCTAACATCAATACTATGGCCACCTACCCGCAAAGCAATACGCCCATCTTGTGGTGTACGTTTTTCAGCAATATCAAGCTGAGCCATTACTTTAATACGTGATACCACAAGGGGTGCGATGGCGCGTTGAATTTCTAACACTTGATGCAAAACGCCATCGATACGATTACGCACCAATACCTGCGACTCATAGGTTTCAATATGAATGTCCGATGCCTGTTGGTTTATTGCTTGGCTAAATAAAGCATTAATCAGTTTGATAACAGGGGCATCATTGCTGCGATCTAATAAATCCTCACCAGTGGGTAATTGCTCAGCGAGTAGAGATAAATCAAGTTCATGATGCATGGTTTGTGCTACATCATCGACAGAAGATTCAGTTTGGTAGTAATGAGATAAATGTTGCTGGAACTGGTTGGCATTCACTTGCTCAAAATATAGTGGTTGCGTAATGAGCCGCTTAATTTCCATAAGAGTCTCAAGTGCTAACGCCTGCTCGTGATAAATTTTTACCTGTTCTTCAATGGTTGGTATGGCAATGACTTTATAAGTTTTGGCGAATGTATAGGGTAATAGATGCTTAGGTCGTGTTTGTTTATTTAAAGAGTAAGACATTATTTAAACGCCGGTAGCGCTTTAGATACCAGTGGTTTAGTAAAAGGGCGGGGCAGCGCTGTGGTTTCTAAAGCAGGTAAGAGCA
>CETG01178385.1_pt1 | contig 10081 bp, 7 predicted proteins | sample 361471 | NCBI WGS metagenome assembly CETG01 (sample SAMEA2622696, study PRJEB7988) | marine metagenome | isolation source: saline water (ENVO:00002010), including | reverse complement strand
TTTCATAGTAAGCAGAGACAGCATTCAATTGCGAGAAAAAGTAATCGCGATCATGTGGTGGTGGATCGATAGTATAATTACCACAATCTATCCCTTGACTCTCCATTAAAAATGTTCCTGATCCAGTAGTACTATTTAAATTATCATCTAAAAAGGAAACACGTATAACACCAATACTGATTGATTCATTTATAGATGCAGATAAAAGAGCTTTCAGACAGAATAATATTATAAATCTGCGCAAAAATTAATCCCTATAGTTAAAAAGGTATTAGAATTCCATATTGAGAGAAAAACGCATGGTATTTGTCAAAGGGTGGCCCTGTTCACCATATGTATATCCAAAATCAAAACCATAACCCGCAAATCTAAGTCCAATACCAAATGTTGGGTTGCTAATCTTTCCAGTTTTATCATAGTAGAATCCAGAACGAATAGCAAAGTATTTTCCATACCAATATTCCATACCAATATTATGTACTAGACGATCCAACTCATTAGAGACTGATCGTTTTTTGGCATTTCCAACTTCCATAACGCCATATTCATTATATTTTCCCCAACCTGGATCTCCTGGATTCCCTGGTGTAGAGACCATTTCATTCTCTCCTGGATCTACAATTCCATTTGAATCAGAATCAAACCATTTGCTTCCATCAACCTTCCCATCTTCATCTGCGTCTACCCAATTATAGCCACCTATAATACCATCACCATTTCCAGGACCTGAAAAGCCGTAATCAATATCACCTCCTAACAACCAATCATTTACCCATGATGTAAACAATGCTAAATAAATTGGATCCGTGTGAGCAATCTCAAGATCACCATCTGAATTATAATCATTACCTGGACTACTATTACCGTATTCATCAAAACCACCAATAATACCATCACCATTCCAATCCATATCTGGATAGGATGAGACGAGAAGTTTATCTACATCATAAACAATATTTAATTTATTAAACTCTCCATTTACCAAAGCATAGTTCAAACCAAGGCTAAGATTCGTAGGCTGTGGATCAGCCTGATCTGGATCAATAAATGAAACTTTTGGACCAAGATTAGATAGATTAAGTCCTAAAGTAAGATTAGGAAAAATCCACTCTTTATGAAGATATCCTAAATCAAATCCAAAGTCAATAGACGTCCCCTTTCCTTTTTCACTTCCCGCACCAATTTCAACAAGATGTTGATAAGATATCTTTGAATTTATTCCAAAAGATTGTGTAGGTGAGATTAAAGCACTATAGGATAAAGCCATTGCAGTCATATAACTTGTAAATGTACCTAATTCATCGCCTGTTTCGCTCGTGCGAATTTGTTCACCTAAATTCAAAAAAATCAAATGGCCACCAACAGTTCCAAGCGTTGGATATTTTTTTCTAAAAGCCAAAAACTCGTAATAAAGATCATCAGCTAGTCCTGGCAACCAATTCACATGCATCATAGCTAATTCTTGGCCTTCGAGAAAACCTAAACCTGCTGGATTCCAGTAACTCGCATAAGCATCATTTGCAACAGCGACCTGTGCTTCACCCATACCACCAGCTCTTGCTCCTGGAGCTATAAGGAGGAATATTGCCCCTGCTTCACTCTGTGCAAACAAAGGTTTTATAATGACTATCACTAAAGATAGCGCAATCGCTATACGCTTCATCGTACGTCTCCCACGTAATTGTTTTTATTAAATAGTTGTCCCTAGAGACAAGATTATAGCGTTCTATGTATAGGATTGCTCCAAAATTTTATATTATGAATATATATTTTGATACGTTTGAAAATCAAGTAATGATTAGTACTAGAATATTCTATCAAAAACTAAAAAGTCCTAGTGTTAATATTGGAATATATGTTATTAAACCTACGGCTATTAATTTAATGAGAAAAAATGGTAGTGTCGATATATATATTTTCGACATAGGTTCATTAAATCTATAAGCAGATAGAAATAAATTCATCCCTACAGGTGGTGTTAAAAATCCAAGCTCCAGATTAGCAATAAATATTATTGCTAAATGAACAGGCTCTATACCAAAATAATTTCCTAGAGGGGAGATAAGAGGAACAATAACTATTATTGCTGAAAAGATATCCATTAAACACCCAACAGCCAATAAAAAGCAATTTAACATTAAAAGGAAAACATATTTATTTGCAATATTGGCTTTTACCCATGAAAGTAGCAGCATTGGAATTTGAGCATCTATCAAATAACTAGTCAAACCCATTGCAACTCCAAGTATAATTATCACTCCTCCAATAAGTGAAGAACAATCAATGATAATTCTTGGTAATTTAGAGAAAGACAAATCTTTATAAATAAATACTTCAATTATAAAAACATATACAAGAGTGATTGCTGAAGTTTCAACTAAAGTAGTAAATCCTCCAAAAACACCAAACAATATAATTATAGGTAAAAATAGCTCCCATTTACCATACATAGATACCTTGAGAGCATTTTTAAAAACAAATTTATTTAAAGTTATCTTATTCATCTTTCCCTGATATAATGCCCAACCTGATATCAATAAAACTAAGACTAAACCAGGGATAAGACCTGCAATAAATACATCTTTAACAGATACACCAGCAGTAACACCATAGATGATTGCAGGTAGACTTGGTGGAAATAGCAAACCAATAGATCCCGATACAGTTAATAAGCCTAATGAAAAGGTACGGCTATACCCTTCCTTCAATAACATGGGAAGTAACAGACCACCTAGCGCAAGAATAGTAACTCCAGATCCACCAGTAAGAGCAGTGAAAAATCCACAAAGTAATATAATGACTATAGGTGTACCACCAGGTATCCAACCAAAAAACTCTTTAAATATTGCCATTAAACGCTCGGATGCTTTACTTTCAGCTAAGATATACCCCGCTAATGTAAATAATGGTATTGTTGGCAATGTTGGCGATACAACAATACGATAGGCTTCTGCAGGTATTGCAGATATTGGAGTGAAATCGGACCAAAATAGAATAATTGCTAGGCCTCCAAGACCAATAAATATTGGTGCTCCGAAAATTAGTGAAACTAAAATAACCGATACCCCAATATATAAAACAGGAAATACATCATAAATCATTTCAGTAATCGCCGTAAGGGAAAAAAGTAATGCAGCAATTATAAGTGTTATTCGATAATGCTGTTTATGGTAACTATTTAAATAAACCTGAATAGCGATAAGAGTAAATCCTATTGGCATTATTAGCTGAGCAAACCACCTAGGAATATTTGGAGCAATATCTATAGGGTATTCCATTTCCACTTTTACTAACTCCCAACTTCCCCAAGCTAGAGCAACCAAAACTACAAAAGTAACCACTTTAGCAATCCATCTACCAAAATGAAAATTTTCATCCTTTATTAGTAGTGGCTTTTGAGTTAAGGCTAATAATTTGTTTTGCCGAGCTGCTAATACCGCACCTAAAAAACCAATCCATAATGTAAAGTGTTGTACAAGAACCTGAGATGCAGGGATACTTAAAACCCCAAATAATCGTGCTACAGTTTCAATTAAAGGCAGTATGGCCATTGCAGAAAAAATTACAATAGCTAGAGTATCCTCCCCCCATTTGAGCCTATTCGCAAGATGACCTAGCCTTAGAGGTTCTTTCATGTTAATTGTTACTGGGTAAGTTTAATGACCTTATCAAATACTTCCTCAGGAATAATATGACCACGTAAATTGGGACTCATTCTTTCAACTTCTTTTTGCCATAGAGCAATTTCATTATTATTTACTGAGTGAACTTTTAATCCATATTCTTTCATAGCTTCAATTGATTTCTGCTCAGCAGTTGAATTAAGTTTTTTTTGTTCATTTTGAATTTTTTTAGTGATTTGAATTAAATCTTTATGATATTTTTTTGAAATTCGCTTCCATGATCTAAGATCAATCACTATTCCAGCCATCAAAACTCCCCACTTTAAATCTAACATATGATTGGCAATACCAAAAGATTGTTGAGATAATGCATAAAGTGGAATAGTAGAAAAACTATTAATCAAACCAGTTTGCAAACCAGATAAAATATCTACTGAGGCTAACGGTACTGGATTATAGCCAGCTTTTTCCCAAAGTCTTTCCCATTTAAAGTCACCTGCCCAAGTAAAAATTTTCATACCTTTTAAATCACTAGGAGTTTGAATCGGTTTAGATGAGAACCAATAGGCCCAACCTAACTCACCAAGATGAAGTAGCTTAAATCCTTTATCTTCTAATTTTTGTTCTAAATCTGGCAAAATAGCCTCAGTAACATTATCAATGTCTTGTGAAGTTTGAAAAGCAAGAGGAACAAAATAAGCTGAAAATTCAGGAACTATTTCAGATAACCCTTCTGTAGTAATTGCAGCAGCATGAATCTGGCCTATCCGCATTTTCCGTACCATATCTCTTTCATCTCCAATAACTCCCCCTGGATAAACACGAAGTTGGACAGATTTTTTTGTTGATTTTCTCCATTCTTGCCCCATTTCCATCAACATACCATGCCATTCAGTCCCTTCTGGTGCAAGAGTTGCAAGCTTTATAATAGTTTTCCTTGATTGCCCATTAGAGATAAATATTAGGAATATGATAAGAAATCTAATCATTATAAAAAATAATCATCAACTTTAGATAAGAGCCATTTTGCACGCCTCTTTGAAAGGAGGTTACTAATTTCATTTTTTCTATTATTCGCTAATTCTGTTTGGATAACATAGTTTAATTTATCTATAAATTCTTTCTTTTGCTGCTTAGGCTTATGAATTAGTTCAGCATAGGAAACAAAAATTGACACATCAGAACTATCAGATAATTGCAATGCCTTTTTATAATAAAAATTTACAGAATCCTCCAAAGCTTGTCCATAAAGGTCTGGTCTTACGGCTGTATAACTCATCATAGCCGAATACAATTTACCATCTTCCCAATTAGGATCAATCTCAATTGCTGTATTTAATAACATTCCAATAATTGGAATGTTAACTAATTCATGTGGATCCGACCCTCTACCTGATTGAATCACTCCTGCCAAAGATGCAGCGTACCAATAAAGATCATGTATATCGTTTTTTTGAAATAAAATTATACTGTCTTTTTTTATCCAATGATCAAAATTAGAATAACGTTCAGACAAAAGCATAAAAGAAGATTGCTTAGCTTCTAAAAATAGCTTATTTGCTTTATCATAATAAGTACTACTCTTTGAATAATCATCCTCAAATAATCTGTCTCCTTTTTCCATAAGAATACCATATGCGTATTCAACCTTTATCTTAATAAGAGCACGCCATTCTTCAATATTATGTACTTTTTTCTTTTCGAGATTTTTGATTTTTTTATCAAAATAAAATGAAACGATTTCAGAATTGCTTAAAATAAAATTTTTTGTTGAGCATGAAAAATTCAAAAGTAATACAGACATTGCTAATATTACATATTTCACAATAATCCTACTTTACTTATTAGTGCCTGTAAACAGGAAATTCTATACAAAGATTATTTATTTCTGATTTGATTCGCGATAAAATTTTATCATCTTCAAAATTATCGATTACCTCATCAATCCATTTTACGATGATTTTCATTTCTGGAACACCCATGCCTCTTGTTGTAATTGCAGGAGTACCTATTCTAATTCCACTAGTGACAAAAGGACTTTTAGTATCAAACGGAACCATATTCTTATTTACTGTTATGCCAGCTTTACCTAAAGCCAATTCAGCAGTTTTACCAGTTATATTTTTATTGGTTAAATCAATAAGGATTACGTGCGTATCTGTACCACCTGATATTAAATTATAATCTAAAGTTTTTAGCTCCTCTGCGATTGATTTAGCATTTATTATAATTGACTCTGCATAATCAATAAAATCTGGTTCTAACGCCTCACCAAAAGCTGCCGCTTTTGCAGCTATAATATGCATTAATGGTCCCCCCTGCACTCCTGGCATAACTGCAGTATCCAATAATTCTGACACCATTTTTACCCTACCTGATTTAGGCGCTACTTTACCCCATGTGTTTTCAAAATCTTTACCCATCATTATTATACCACCTCGAGGACCTCTCAAAGTTTTATGGGTTGTACTAGTTATCACATCGCAAAAGGCCATAGGTGAGGGGTGGCACCCTGCAGCAATCAATCCACTTGGATGCGCAATATCAGCCATAAGAAAAGCATTAACAGTATCTGCTATCTCTCGATATTTTTCAAATTCAATATGTCGTGGATATGCGCTTCCTCCACAAATAATTAGCTTAGGTTTAGTCTCCTTAGCTATTTTTAATACTTCATTAAAATCTACACGACCTGTATCTTTATTTACCTGATAAGATGCAGCATTATAAATTTGGCCCGAAAAGTTGACAGGACTACCATGAGTGAGATGACCACCATGCGCAAGATCTAATCCTAGGATAGTATCTGCTGGATTTAAAAATGTTAAAAAAGCCGCCATATTTGCCTGAGATCCAGAATGCGGCTGGACATTTGTATATTGAGCACCAAATAATTTCTTTAAACGATCACGCGCAAGATTTTCAGCTTGATCAACAAATTCACAACCACCATAATACCTTTTTCCAGGATAACCCTCCGCGTATTTATTCGTCATTACACTTCCAGCCAGTTTCATAACAAGTTCACTAGTAAAGTTTTCGGAGGCAATCAATTCAAGAGTTGTCTCTTCTCTATCAATTTCTGATTCTAATATATTGTATAATTTCGGATCTTGATTTAATAATGGATTCATCTAACTACTTCCATCCATCCTCAGCTTTTAATGACTCTGTTACCCAATCATAATCAGAAGAAAATGTTGAAATTTTCCTACTCCTTTTAACTTTGTCATCTGCCATAAACCATTGCGCCTTTCCATATAATACATCTTTCTCATTTTCTTTTAACCATACAGTTTTTGAAAAACCTCTATAACCTTTTTTCTCAGCATTGATAAAATAATCATAAGCAAGTTTTGCCACAAGACGATCATCATTTGTAAATGGGTTTTGCCTAAAATTATCCCATCCATAATAATATACCTTACCTTTTTGGCCTAAAGCATCTCCACTCTTAGAATCTAAACTTGTAGCTTTATCAGCCCACTTCAATGCCTGTCTATAATCACTGTTATCTAAATAAACATCTGAAATATTTATAGCCACCCTACTATCCATAGGATCTTTTTCAAATAGTTTTTCGTAGGCTCTAGCGCTAGCAACAAGATCATCTATTAAAATATTTGCCTCTGCTAATTTCCTGTATGCTATTTTGCTACTAGGATCCAAACTTATTACTTGAGTTAATATAGAAATAGCATCTTCAGCGCGATCTGCTTCAATTAATCGATCTGCATAGTCTAATCCATAACTTAAATTTTCCAAATTATCTTCATAGCGCTTCCTATAAACATCCAAAGGATCTTTTCCACTACTTTCAAAAGCCATTGCGAGTTCACTTTGAGCGATCTCATTACCATCATCTATAGATAAAATTCTCTCTAAAATATAAATTTGGTCATCATATCTTTCATTTTCTTTATATAACTTAGATAGATCATTCATAATACTAATATTAGTCGGATCCATATCAATAAGTTTTTCATATTCTATAATCTCTTTATCAAATTTGGCTTGCTTTTTATATGAGTATGCTAATCTTTTTCTTAGCTCAATATTTTTTGGCAATTTTTGTAAACCATCTAACAAAACAAATTCAGCGCTATCAAATTTGCCCATTTGCTCATAAGCAATAGCATAATATTGATAGATCTCTTGCGGAGGAGCATACACAGGGTTCCACTCATCACAATCCAAAGTTGTAATTTCTTTGTAAATCTTAACAGTTTGCTTCCAATCATAGTTACGATAATATTCAGCGGCACTACTCATTAATCTAGGGCATCGAAGATTTCTCAGTGAATCTAATTTTTCTTTATCAATAGAAGATTTACTACCTGTATCTTCTGGTGGAACACACATAAAAATAAAAGATACCCCCGATAATAAAGAAAATATTTTTATTTTGCTCATAATTATTTTTGCCTCCTTTTAATAAACCAAATATCGCCGATACTAACCCCAAATTGTATTTGCTGTATAATTTCTTTTTCTATTGTACCAGGGTATTCTCTAAAACCAAAATAGTAATTTAAATCTATTTGATTTCCAAACCTTTTAAATTTAAAACCTGAGCCAATAGACCATCCATATTCTATTAACTCCACATTATCTTTTCCTAAATAATGACTAGAATATAAAATACCAGATCTAAATGAGATTTTATCAAATAACTTTAAAGATATTTGATTTGCATACTTAGAATATAAAAATTTTAAAGATCTAGTCTTATCTATCCAATTGCTAGTAGGTATATATATATTTTTAATATTAAGTGAATTTTCAATTTGCGTAAAATATTCAAATGAAAGTGCAGACCATTTACCAAATCTTCTATCAATTCCTATTATATAACTTGTAGGTTTATGTAAATCTCCAATCCGATCTTCAGAGATTATATTTACACTATCTGGAAAAGGGAAATCAAAATAAGGCGCACTCCAATCATGATAGCCATTAGAATTAGCATCATCAAATAAATATTTTTCTTTATAAGCTGATTCTAATGGTTTTATAGTGATTTTATAAGAAGTGTAAAACTTTATATTATCTGACAATTTTATAGATGCAAAAGAACTACTTATTAATCCATTATAACGATTGCGTGCAGATTGAACAATATTATTCCCTCCAAAATTTATCAACTCACTCTGCCTCGATGATCCAAATAATACATTATTTAAAATCCCAAATGAAATTTTTTGATTAATTTTATAAGAAGCTCCAAAATTAAAAGCCATTACACCGCCTGATCTAAAAAATAATCTAGAAATATTTAACGTGTCATCGAATGCGAGAAAAGTCAAAGTATCTTTATCTTGCAAATTTACTTTTTGATTTATATAAGGAGACAGGGAAAACCCAAGTGAGAACTTAGACTTTATAGGAATAATCAACATAGCCTCTGAAAGACCAGAATAACCATTAACATTGGAATGGTCATTCAATGAGTTTTGTTCTCCACTGTAAGAGAGAGAAAGATAAGTATAATTAAGGTGATGCCATGTCGATGGATTAGAAAAGCTTATATTATTTGAAATTGTTGGGGACAAAGCGCTAAGACCATCAACAGCATTACGTGCGCCTTGATTAGAATAATAATGGCCTAGACCATATGAATTCATCCTTCCTTGTGGATATCCAATAGATATCAAAACTAGAAATATTAAAAAGTTAATCTTCTTTATTGTATACATATACAATCTCAATTTTTGGTGGCTTGATAGGATCATTCATAATAAACCTAATAGATTCAAAAGGATTATTTTTTTCATCTGCAACAATTTTAAATCCTAAATTTTTCTCATTGCCCATAAAAATATTCTGTAAAAAATTTTTTATAGCAACGTTATATTTATTATTCTCAATCTCTTTTGACAATCGATAGGGGTATCCAATAGTATTGTATGGATCTTCCATATAAACACTTACACTATCTGCAGATACAGAAGTGTCACTTTCAATAGGATCAATAATAATATTAAAATTACTTGAAATAGCAGTTGAATCAATTGACAATATTAGGTTTCCTTTTCTAATTATAGCTCCTTCAGGCATTATGTCTTCAGGAAAAGAAAAACTGCATACCGCTCTTTTACCTAATCCGTTAGATAAGATTAAATCATCTGTTGGAAAATTAACAGTACTAAGATCAAAAATTGATAGATCTCCATTACCATAAATGGGTTTGAAAGTTGTGTCAATAATTAAAGAGTCATTTAAAAAGCTTGTTTGACGATAATAAATAATAATTTTAGGATCCTTTTCCTCAATTGTAGCTTCCTCACTATATAATTCAATAAAGTTTGAATCATTATTAACATATTTTAGAAGAAAAGTTCGATTTAAATTTGAATCAAGAGTGTCCGCCAAAAAATTCATTAGTGAGTCAATTCGCCAATTTAATTCTGTTAATGCATAAAAAGAATTTGTGTCAGAACCGATTACGACTGAATCTG
>CETG01191550.1_pt1 | contig 10087 bp, 9 predicted proteins | sample 361471 | NCBI WGS metagenome assembly CETG01 (sample SAMEA2622696, study PRJEB7988) | marine metagenome | isolation source: saline water (ENVO:00002010), including | reverse complement strand
CGAAGATTGGCCTTCACCATCCGCTCTAGAGCATCCTGATCGCCAGTTTTAATTCTTTTGGCTAATTCTACTTCTTCCTCAGCAGTAATAAGGTCTACACGACCTATTTCCTGAAGATATTTATCTAACGAAGCGGTTTCACGATTCGTTACCTGTTTGGTTATTTTTAGCTGTCTCATAGTCTTTTATGGGGATAGATAACTCAACACATAACGCAATACTAAGTGAAGAGGTTTCATTTATTGGCCTTAATTTACAATAAAAAAAAGGGCCACACGTTGCAGCCCTTTAAATTATAGTGCCAATATCATTAATTTTCTTCTGGCTGAGGTTGAGATTTAGCCTCAGGTTTTGGCAATAAAGCCCTTCTAGAAATTTTCAATTTTCCATTTTTAGGATCTTTACCAATTACCTTAACGTCAAATACCTCACCTTGCTTAATGTAATCTTCTACTTTCTCTACCCTTTCATGAGCAATTTCAGAAATATGTAAAAGAGCATCTGTTCCAGGCAGAATTTCTAAAAATGCTCCAAAAGCAACAATGTTTTTCACTTTTCCAGCATACGTTTCTCCTACTTCTGCTACAGGAGGATAAGCTATAAGATTGATTCTTTTTAGTGCTTCTTTCATACCCTCACCATCTTCAGCGAAAATTTCAACATTTGCCATTCCATCTTCAGGATCACCAATACCAATTGTCGTATTAGTTTCTGATTGAATAGTTTGAATGGTTTCACCACCTTTTCCAATAATTCCACCAATACAATCTTCAGGAACAGAAATGTTTTCAATTCTAGGAACATGTGGCTTATAATCTTCTCTAGGAGCAGATATTGTTTTCATCATCTCTCCTAAAATGTGCATTCTTCCATCTTTAGCTTGATTTAACGCTTGTTCAAGCATATTGTAATCCAAACCATCAATTTTGATATCCATCTGGCAAGCAGTAATTCCTTTTTCAGTACCAGTTACTTTAAAGTCCATATCACCAAGATGATCTTCATCACCTAGTATATCTGAAAGAACAGCGTATTTACCAGCATTGTCGGTAATTAACCCCATTGCAATTCCTGAAACCGGTCTTTTCATTTTAACACCACCATCTAAAAGTGCCAATGTACCAGCACAAACAGTAGCCATAGAAGAAGAACCATTAGATTCTAGAATTTCAGAAACTAAACGAATAGTATATGGATTTTCAGGTTTTCCAGGAATCATAGGCTTAAGCGCTCTTAAGGCTAAATTTCCATGCCCAACCTCTCTTCTAGAAACACTAAATTTCATCCTTGCTTCACCAGTAGAAAAAGGAGGGAAATTATAATGTAATAAGAAATCTAAATCATCTTCTGCAAGAGCACCATCTTTACGCTGAACATCCTGAGTACTTCCCAAAGTAAGTGTAGTCAATGATTGTGTTTCTCCTCTAGTAAATAAAGCAGAACCATGAACATAACCAGGCAAGTAACTTACCTCAGACCATATCGGTCTAATTTCAGTTGTTTTTCTACCGTCTAATCTGATTTTTTCATCCAATACTACTCTACGAACAGCTTCCTTTTGAGCAGCTTTAAAGTAAGCACTTATCAAAAATCCATTTTCAGTGATTTCTTCTTCAGATAAAGTAGCCTTAAAATCCTCCTTAACAGCACCAAAAAGTTCAGCTCTTTTGTGTTTATCTGCTAATCCTTGCTTAGCAATATCATAACATCTTTGGTAAGAAAATGCGTGAATCTTCTCTCTTAATTCTTCATTATGAGTTTCATGACAATATTCTCTCTTAGGGTTTGCTTTTTCCACCTGAGCAGCTAAGTCTAGTTGCATCTGACACTGTACCTTAATAACAGCATGAGCTTGTTTGATGGCATCTAACATTTCTGCTTCTGAAACTTCATCCATTTCGCCTTCAACCATAACAATACTTTCTAATGTACCAGCAACCATCATATCCAACTCAGCACCTTTTAGCTCATCAAAAGTTGGATTAACCAAAAAGTTACCATCTTTTCTAGCTATTCTCACTTCAGATACAGGACCATTAAAAGGAATATCAGAAACTGCTAATGCTGCAGATGCCGCTAAACATGCCAATGCATCAGGCATATTTTCTTTATCTGAAGACATAAGTTGTAACATTACCTGAGTTTCCGCATGGTAATCATCTGGGAAAAGTGGTCTTAAAGCTCTATCCACTAATCTCATAGTTAGTATCTCTTCATCAGAAGGTCTAGCCTCTCTTTTTAGAAATCCACCAGGAAATTTTCCTGTTGATGCAAATTTTTCTCTGTAATCAACAGTAAGTGGCATAAAATCCACACCGTCTCTAACATCTACATTAGCAACAGCTGTTGCCAAAATCATGGTATCACCCATACGAACTACTACAGACCCATCTGCCTGCTTTGCTAACTTACCCGTCTCGATGGAAATTTCTTTTCCACCACCTAAGTTAATTGTTTGGTTTACTATATTCATCTTATTATTTGTTTCTATTTTATTACGTTCAGTTTATACAAAAAAAGGACTATTACGCTTGCGCAATAGTCCCCTCCAATACGTTAATTTTTCAATTATCTTCTGATATTAAGCTTCTTAATAATAGCTCTATATCTTTCAATATCTTTTGCCTTTAAGTAATCTAGCTGATTTCTTCTTTTACCAACTAAAAGAACCAATGCTCTCTGAGTATTATAGTCTTTTTTATTACTTTTTAGATGATTAGTTAAATGCTTAATTCTATGAGAAAATAATGCAATTTGACCTTCCGCTGTGCCGGTATCGGACTCCCCCTTACCGTGCTTTTTAAAAATTTCTTTTTTCTTTTTTGAATCTAAATACATGTCCAACACTATTTTAGTTATTGTTATGCTAAATGCGGTGCAAATATATACTTTTTTACTTAATAAAAGATTCTAAAATACAAAAGCATAAAAAAAGCCTGCATAAGCAGGCTTTAATAATATTAAGTTAACAAATTAGAAATGAAACATTAATCGAATAGCTCCACCATTATTATCTGTATCTATACCGAAAATTGAACCGCCACCAGTATTTGTAGTAGTTGTAACTGCAGCAGTACCATTCCAAGACTCAGTAGTAGTTGAACCTTGTCCTATTGAAGCAAAAGTTAAGCCCCAGCCGTACTCAGCTCCTAAAGAAATCTTAGGCAAAATAAAATATTCTACACCAATAATCCCTCTAACACCAATTCCAAAGGAAGAACCATAATCTTCTTCCATAGTTCTTGAAAAAGGGTTATTATCAGAAAGCGCTTCAGCATAAGTATAGGAGTCTTTAGAGCCGCCTAAACCAATTAGCATCTCACCTCCATAGTAACCTTGAAGCCTACCATGACCTCTTCTTTTTTCTATACCACCACCTAAAACAATGGCATTTGAAGACATCGAAGTAGTATTAGTTAAAGAATCACCATTAGCACCACCATACAATTGATCCATAGACATTGAGCCCATTCCTATACGTAAAGAAGCCCTGTAAGCAGTAGTTGCATCATTAAAATACTTTCCAGAAATTGCAAAATCACTGTTGTCAAAAGCAGCGCCCATAGAATTCATTGTGCTACCATTGAGCATATTTCCCGCATAATTAAGAATCGGAGCAGCGTCAAAGCCTAATCCCCAATCTCCTGCAGCTGGAAGAATAGCAGCCCCGTTTTTATTGGTTAACACATTGTCATCTTGAGCATTAATAATTGATCCAAAACCAACAAATAATGCTAGTAAAATTACTTTAGTTTTCATAATTGTAAATTTTATGTTTAAACAAGTATATTAAATATGAACAAGCGTTTTAACCAAACAAAGGAACCTTTTTAAACGACTAAATGTTAATTAATGAAGGATTTTATAGCAAATATTAGCATATATTTAATTGAAATTTAAGCAACTAAAAAGAATAAAAGTCAAAGCTGATAACAAGATTTTAAGTGTTAAATTCTAAAATCTCCAACCAACACGTACAACCCCAACTCCAGATGAACCAAAAAAGGACTCTTTATACTCAGGAATAGAGGTGATTATTTCAGGATCTGTAGTAGAGCTAGCGTCCATCTGTTTAAATTCTCCTCTAGAATATTTAGTAGATAACCATTGCAAACCTATCTCAGTACCCAAGTATAAACCATCGACAATTTCAACATCAAAACCAGAGAAAACACCCATTCCAATATGAGAAGAAGAAACTTTAGAGCTGTAATTAAAATCGGCTACAAAAATCAAAGAATCTGTTCTAGATCCATACACCTCATTTTTACCCAATCCAAATAGAAGTTCAAAACCTAAATAAGGACGAAGCTTATTTCCTTTAAATAGATATTCATATCCCAAGGACATAAGTAAATCCTGATTTAGAGTTTCTACAGAACCCACACCATTACCATTTAATTCCAAAATTTCACGGGTGTTATTTTGATAGCTCATGGTAAAATTACTTCGCAGAATATGCTCATCGGAAAATAAAAATCTAGCCTTAATATTAGGCTCAAAAACACCAGAATTCAATCTTGGATAAAACTGTGATTCTAGCATCACATTCATCTTTTTTTCATCAGACAACACAGCATCATCTTGCGAAAAACAAACAAAACTAAACAATAAAAAAACCAGTGTGAAGTGACTATTTTTCATTTTAACTATTTATTTAATTAAACTAATTTAATTTACTGATAATAAACTATTTAGACTTGTCTTTTAACATAGGTACAAAGCTAAACTCGCCATAATCATTTTCAGAAAAATTATCTTTATCTAAACGTACAATAAGCTTCATTTGTTGTGCATCTGACCCACCAACAGGAATCACCATTCTACCGTTAATTTTAAGCTGATACTTTAACGCTTCTGGCACAAAAGGAGCACCACAAGTAACAATAATTCCATCAAAGGGAGCAAAAACCTCTTTACCTTTAAATCCATCTCCAAAAAATGTTTTTGCTCTATATCCCATAGCTCTTAGCAATCGATCAGATTGCTGAAAAAGCAAACGTTGTCTTTCAATAGTGAAAACCCTAGCCTCCAACTCACATAGCACAGCTGTCTGATACCCACAACCTGTGCCTATTTCTAAAATTTTATCTCTTTTTTTCACTTCAAGCAACGAAGTTTGAAAAGCAACAGTATAAGGTTGGCTTATGGTTTGACCCTCCCCAATTGGGAAGGCAATATCTTCATAAGCAAATTTGTCGTGAAAAGCTTTATCAAAAAACATATGTCTAGGAATAACATTCATCACCCTAAGAACATTATCATCAGAAATGCCTTTCTTTTTAAGTTTTTCAATAAGCTTAGCTCTTAACCCTTGATATCTAAAATTATCATACATCAATACAAATGAAACAAGAGAAAAGGTATAATCAAAGACATACTCAATAATATTCCCAACATTTGGTGTTAATAAATTGATTCAAAGGGGAAAAAGACACTTAAAAGGAATAGTATTTTTGTAAAAATTCTAACATATATTATGCTTAAAACTGGAGTTCTTGGCGCAGGTCATCTTGGAAAAATTCACCTTAACATTTTAAACGATGTAGACTTCACTAACCTTGTTGGTTTTTACGATTCTGACCCTAAAATAAGAGAAGAATTTTCCAAATCATCTGGAATTAAAGCTTACGCATCTTTAGATAACCTAATTGAAGATTCAGACATAATAGATATTGTAACTCCTACTTCTGCTCACTTTGAATGCGCTAAAAAAGCACTTCAAGCAACCAAACATGTATTTATTGAAAAACCTGTCACTCAAACTTTAGAAGAATCCAAAGCGCTTATTAAACTAGCTGAAGAAGCAGGAACAAAAGTACAAGTAGGTCACGTAGAAAGATTTAATCCAGCCTTTAAAAGAGCTTTCAAGCACATAAACAGCCCTATGTTTATTGAAACTCACCGATTAGCTCAATTTAACCCTAGAGGAACTGATGTTTCTGTTGTTTTAGATTTAATGATACACGATATAGACATTATTCTTAGTGTAGTGAAAAGTCCTGTTAACAGCATACACGCAAGTGGCGTTTGCATTGTAAGTGAAAATCCTGATATTGCTAATGCAAGAATAGAGTTTTCTAATGGTTGTGTAGCCAACCTTACAGCAAGTAGATTTTCAATGAAAAACATGCGTAAATCAAGATTTTTTCAAAACAACGCCTACGTAGCAGTTGATTTTCTAAAAAAGAATTTTGAGGTAATCAATTTATCTGACCATATTGAGAACAACCCCTTTGCTCCCATTATTGACCTTGGAAAAAATGGAAAAAAACAATTAAACATGATAAAAGAAGATGCCCCAACAGAAGAAAATGCAATCAAGGAAGAGCTGAAATCATTTATAGAATCAATAAACACCAATAACAATCCAGTTGTCGACTTGTACGCTGCACAACAAGCATTAGCTATAGCCACAGAAATATCAACTAAAATTGCAAAAACCAACCCCAATAAAAAGCAAATCTAAAATGTGCATCAAATCTATATCTTGGTGCAATAATAATTCTAATTTTACGTTTGATTTTATCGGATAATGCGCATAACCACCTTAATATTTATTCTATGTGTTTTCTCTAGGTGCTCAATTATTGATCCACCTGAAAGGATTCCATCTTTTATACGAATAGATGCTATAGAACTTCAAATTAACAATAGCAATGAAGGTACATCCAAACATGCTATAGTTGACGCATGGGTTTATGTTGATGGTAATTTGGAAGGAATTTATGAGCTTCCTGCAGAAAAAATCCCTTTGATATATGATGGTGAGCATGAGCTGAAAATATATGCAGGAATTAAAAAAAACGGCATTTCAGGAGACAGAGAAAAGTATAGTTTTTATACTTCCTACACTCAAAACATAAACCTAATACCTGATAGTATAATTGAAATAAATCCAGTAGTTGAATATGAAGACAATTTATACATCTGGATTGAAGATTTTGAAGATCCTTCAGCAAAATTTGAAGCTACTCCATTTAGCGATACCACCATTTATATTATTGACAGCCCCATAGATGAACTAATTGAAGGTGATGCGGGAGCAATAAGCTTAAGCTCTTCTAACTTTCTTTGCGAATTAAGAACTGACGAATTAAATTTCAATGTTTTTCCTACCAATACCAATATTCCATGCTATTTAGAAATGCATTACAAATGCAACCATCCTTTTATCGTGGGTATTCTACATAAAAATGCAACCACACCTTATTTAAATGAACCTCTTATTACCTTAAATCCCACTACTGATAACTTAGGAGAAATGCAATGGAACAAAACCTATTTATACCTTTCTGACGTCACCAATTTTTATCCAAGCTCAAGTGCTTTTGATATCTATTTTTCAATACAAAACCCTACCCAATTAGACAATATCGAAGTTCGATTAGACAACATTAAAGTGATTTATAGAAATTGATGAAAAACAGAAGAATACTTTCTATAAAATATATGAGTTCAGATTTCAGTACGGCTGTTATCTCCTGGATATGTTTTTATTACTTTAGAAAAACCGTTATTGAGTCTTCTGAATTTGTTATGGACAACAACTTTTTTTTAGGGCTCATGGTAATACCTTTTTTTTGGCTCCTACTATATTCTTCTACAGGTAACTATAAAAATGTTTACAAAAAACACAGAATAAAAGAAATTGGTCAAACAGCATTAACCTCTTTTATTGGCAACCTAATCATATTCTTTATTTTAATTCTCGATGATGAAATTCGTTCTTACCAAGATTACTACAACCTATTTGGCTTTCTGATTCTAGTTCATACGAGTTTTACGCTCATCCCAAGATTTTTCCTCACATCATCTACCGTAAAAAGAATTCATAGAAGAGAAATTGGATTTAATACACTTATTATTGGCGGGAATGAAAAAGCGCTGAAAATCTATAAAGAAATTGAAGCCATAAGAAATTCCCCTGGATATCTATTTAAAGGCTTTTTAAGTACCAATGGTGTAGATAGATCTCTTAACAAGGCACCTATTACAAACTACGGAAATTATCAAAATCTAAAAAATACCATTTCTAAGCAAGAAATTGAAGAGGTTATCATTGCAGTAGAAGCATCAGAACATGAAAGCATCAACAAAATCATTAATGACCTAAGTGATTTAAATGTTCGTATAAAAGTTATTCCAGACATGTATAACATTTTAACTGGTTCGGTTAAAATGACGGCAATTTTTGGAGCTCCATTAATTGAGGTAAACCCTGAGATTATGCCCGCTTGGCAAAAGTCTATTAAAAGATTAATGGACATTGTAATATCAATACTTGCACTAATCGTTTTATTCCCTGTTTGTATTATTCTTGCCCTTACCGTTTGGTACTCTTCTAGAGGTCCAATTCTTTACAAGCAAGAAAGAGTAGGAAGACTAAGAAAACGATTTAATATTTATAAGTTCAGGTCCATGGTGCAAAATGCCGAAAAGGATGGTCCACAACTGTCTAGTTCAACCGATTTAAGAATTACTAAAGTTGGGAAAATTATGCGAAAAACAAGATTAGACGAAATTCCTCAGTTCATTAACGTACTAAAAGGAGAAATGTCTATTGTTGGACCTAGACCAGAAAGACAATTTTATATAGACAAAATTAAAGAGAGAGCTCCTCACTACAAACATCTTGAGAAAGTTAGACCTGGAATAACAAGCTGGGGACAAGTGAAATATGGTTATGCTGAAAATGTTGATCAAATGATTGACAGGCTTAAATATGACGTTCTTTATGTTGAAAACATGTCTATCTCATTAGATATTAAAATCATGTTTTACACTCTTATCATTATTTGCAAAGGTTCTGGAAAATAGATAATCTCAAATAGTATATTTGCTAAAAAATAAATTTAAAATGAATAACATTACCGTAATAGGAGCAGGAACAATGGGAAATGGTATTGCTCATGTTTTTGCACAAAATAATTTCAATGTTAACCTTGTTGACATCTCTGCTGAAGCTCTAGAAAAAGCAGTGAAAACAATTTCTAAGAACCTTGATAGAATGGTTGCCAAAGAAAAAATATCCGAAAGCGACAAAACAGCAACACTAAATAACCTATCTACAGTAACATCCATTGAAGAAGGAGTTAAGGATGCAGACCTTGTTGTTGAAGCAGCAACAGAAAACACTGACTTAAAAATTAAAATTTTTAAGCAACTTGATGAGTTGTGTCCTGAAAAAACCATTCTTTCTACCAACACTTCATCTATTTCAATCACAAAAATAGCTTCTGCAACAAATCGACCTGAAAAGGTGATTGGAATGCATTTTATGAACCCAGTTCCGGTAATGAAGCTTGTAGAAGTAATAAAAGGATATTCTACTAGTGCAGAAGTACTTGAGAAAATCATGTCATTATCAAAAAACCTAGGTAAGGTTCCTGTAGAAGTTAATGACTATCCTGGGTTTGTTGCCAACAAGATTTTAATGCCTATGATTAACGAAGCTATAATCACTCTTTATGAAGGAGTTGCTGGTGTAGAAGAAATAGACACTGTAATGAAGCTCGGAATGGCTCATCCAATGGGGCCACTTCAATTAGCAGACTTTATTGGCTTAGACGTATGTCTAGCTATATTAAGAGTTCTACAAGATGGATTTGGTAATCCCAAATACGCTCCATGTCCTTTATTAGTAAATATGGTTACTGCTGGAAAGCTTGGGATAAAGTCAAAAGAAGGGTTCTACCAATGGTCACATGGCACCAAAGAACTGATTGTATCTGACAGTTTTAAATAAAAAGGAGCGCTTAACAAAGCACTCCTTAAGTTCTTAATTTAGATTATACTCTACGTTAGAGTTATCAGAAATTGATTCTACCTTAAATGATTTTGAAAAATTCAAAATGCTTGTTATGGTATGTGTTTTTAAACGGGTAGTGTTTTTTTGGTTTTTTAGTACAAATTCATCTGAATTGTAACGAGTAGATGTTTTTGGCATAGGCACATAAATATTGGTTTTATGCCTATTAAAACGAACTTTTAAACCAATTATTGCATAAAAAGAAAAATGATTTTAAGAAGCAGTAAGCATAATGTCGTGTTCCTTAATCATTTTTCTTAAATTGATTAAAGCATA
>CETG01191170.1_pt1 | contig 10089 bp, 14 predicted proteins | sample 361471 | NCBI WGS metagenome assembly CETG01 (sample SAMEA2622696, study PRJEB7988) | marine metagenome | isolation source: saline water (ENVO:00002010), including | reverse complement strand
ATATTAAATATATATTAGTATTTTATCTTTAACTCTGTTAAATAAATTTAATTACTCAGGTCTAACTTTGTATATTTACCTTAAATAAATTGTCTATACGAATTTGAAAGGAAAGAAAATTATTTCTGGCCCTGCAAGGATGACTGAACATCCCACAATTATGGCAATAATTTGAACCCCAAAAAACTGTTTCCACCTGTACTCAAATGCCTTGGAATCACCATCTAACCCCCATCCTGTGGTTGGTTCATTCTGGGGAAGACCATAGAAAAATATTTGGGAAATCTGAAAAAGGATCAAAGTGCCAACAGCAGCGGCTAGAGGATTAAACCCACCAAAAGCGATCGTGGAAAAAACTAGGTTCGAGGGAATCATCAATTAGTCTCGGTGTTAATAGACCTATTATTATCCAATATTTAAGAATTGAATGTAGGAATTTACCGAGACGTTACAAAAAGCATTGATCTCATAAGGCAATAAGCGGATAGAGGGTGAGTATAGGATGAGTTAAGCTTTGAAACTTAAGACTGAAATTAAAACAATTAAAATTACCAACCCAGGGCAAATTGACAAATAATATTGCACACTTTTATTATCTCAAACAAGTAGAATTATAAGCTCTGTAAGCTTACATTTAGAATATATTTTTTCAAGTCTGAGAGCTAAACTAATTTTCCTTAAACTGTTTTGACTGCTTAGAAAATATTCGTTCGGCAAATTTTAATACCGCGATAAGAACTGGGACATGGGCAATCCCTCCAGCTACTACAACAGTTTCAGTGTAGGCCATTGTCTAAAGACAAACGTATTAAATATTATATTTCATAATTGGATGCATATCTTTGAGATTATTTATTTTAGTACTACTAAATTAATCTTAATTAATTTTTCCATACAAAACTTATAGTTAAAATTATAAATTAACTAGGCAAAGCCTCCAACCTAATGAATATAGATATGAGAATATATACCAATCAATAATAATCCATCGATATGAGGAATATATTCTCAAGTCTACTGAATTAACAACCTTCTCAGAAAAGCTTATCAACTAAAGGGATTAGACAATTAAAATCTACTCTTAATAAAATAAATAACCCAACAAATAAAGATAAAGAAAGATTAAAATCAAATGTAAATTGCCAAATAAACTCAGTACATTTGACAGGGTTGATAAAATTTAGTATAATAAATTAATGAAAAATTCAATTAAGAAGAAATTAAGCAGTTCCTCGACAAAACTCGATTTTGAGGAAATAGATCACAGACTAGCTTGTGGCTGGCATGTAGAAATCGAGGGTAGTGGGCAAAGAAAAAGATATCTCAAACAACTCAAGCAAGAAAAAGTAGCTTGAAGACACCTAACTATTAGAGTTACTAGTCTAAATAGACGAGTTGTATAAATAAAATGGATTATTCTGCCAGTTTTGGAATACTGTTTATTTTCTTTTTATGGGTTCTATTAGCAACCATATGGTGGGCAAAGAGAATCAAAGATTTGAAAGAAGAAGAATCAAAAAAAAGGTCTTCTATTGGTCAAAGAGGTAATTTCCAAGGTGATCCTTGAGGAATTTCTGGACCTTGATCAAGATCTATTGGTTCTTGGGTCTTAATACGCCATTCAGGAACTCTACAAGAAACATAAGAAGGAGACTGAATTAACACCCCTGGCTTTTCATCTCTAGTACATGTAAATCCAGTTTGCCAAAACCCCTTTCGGCTTAGTGAGCTTTTAAACCAGACCCAACAATTTTCATGATGCATTTGATAAAAACTTTAATAATAGCTTAGTAAATATCTATTGATTTGGAATTTTCTTTACGAATGATCATCAATAGGAATTAAGATCCTAACGAAAAGGGAAAGCATTTTGAGGCTTGTACTAACGAATGTTTCATAGTTAAATCAATTTACAAACATTAAATTGGATTACTTAAGATATTTGATTAGATTTATATTTAAATAAGATTAGTCTTGCCTGTTGATTTCATTCTTTGATTCCAGTAATAATATTTTAGAAGTTAGTAAAGAAAACAATTAGTTGTTATCTTCACTAACTAAAGTGACAAACTCTTCAGTGGTTAAACCTGGTTTATATTCCCAAATCATTCCAAACTTTTCTCTCCAGGGACCAAAGACCTTATATAGGGTAGAAGCATTTTCAGCTTTGCAAAGAATTATCCCAGTACCATCTTGTGGTGTATGGACCCACGCAATCCTTTCATAACCTTCTGGAGTTTCATTTGACTTTCCACTTTTCACATAGTCAACAAGGGCTTCGAGTGCAAAGGTTTGATCTTCAGAAGACTCAAATTTCCACGTAACGACATAAAGCTGCATAAACAATTTAAAATTATAATGTTGTTCTAACTGATTGATGAATTAGTGGCAACATTTAAACGACTAATAATTTCAAGCCAACACCCTTAATAATCAAAAATACGGGCCTTTTTAATTGCCAAGAAAATATTATTTCTAATAAAGATTATTGTTTTCTTTTGCCAGGTTCAAAATACCTTAAGACAAACTTAGTTCTCAGGAAAATTTGTCTACCTGAGCTTAAGAAAGTGAATCTTAATGCTTTTCCCGATTTGAACATTGCCTCTCCGATGGCTTTTGCTCTTGTTAACTCAATTTGATAGGCCCTAGTAATAGCCTTTTCAGCATCAATATTTGCTAGTTTGGCCTGTTGAGCCAATCTTTTAGTCTTTGATTTAGGGATAACCGAAAGGTCACTTTCAGGCTCATTCCACTTCCAAAGCCAGCCTGAACGAGATTGAGTAATTGAAGTGCTCTTTTTAGTCATTTCTAATACATCCTATGAATTTCAACAATTGGCAAGTGCCATAAGATCAACCTAAAGGATTTTGTATATAGATTTAGCTTGCACAACTACAAATCAATCGGAAAACTTAAAGAAAATTCAATTCGAATTGATTTATAAAGGTAAAAAACATTATATCTATAAAAAAATTAAGTATATTTTCCTAAATCGCATCAAGTTAATCCTAAAGAAAAGGATTGCCTAGATCCGCAAGAATGAATGCGATATTTATTTTATTTTCTGAGTTTAGATCAACCTTTTGATATTAATATTGTTAACTTTGATTGAGCAGATTTCTTTTGATTAACTTATTGAAAGATTAATTAATCCCCAGAAATAAAGCCCTAAATTTGCAGAAATCGCAAGGGCAATGGAAACCTTTCTCATGAAGTTAATAAATCTTACATCCTTATCCAACACAACAAAACTTAAATTTGCGAGGTTTTATGAGTTCTCCAAAACAAACTTCTTCAACACTATGCTTAGTGGGGAGAGATATATATCAAACTGGATCGGCATTCCAGCAAGGCTGACTTAACTTTCCTGACGACTTCCTCTTCTATCAAATCTGAACGCCTAGAACCAGGTGAAAGAATTAACTCATCATCTGGATTCAACCTAATGCGAGAGGAGAACCAAGTCCCGGAAAGGGGAACTGAGGCCCTGCAATAAACTTTATTTGTAATTGATTCTATTTTTCTTTCAATTAACCAAGTATTAATTTGATCTAACGGGGTGAATTCGTCCATTCCTGAATACGCTCGTAATGGTGAGAAGAAAATAAAGAAAAACACAAACAGCCTTATAAATCCTGCTGATTTCATTTGTATGCACTACTTCTGATAAAGATTGAACTTAAAAATGGGTCGCCTGAGATTCGAACTCAGGACCAGCCGGTTAAAAGCCGGATGCTCTACCGCTGAGCTAGCGACCCATAAATGCACTTTGTGCAGCGATGAAACTATCACGTTACCTATCTTGAAATAAAATCAACCAGAGAACAAATTAAATTTGTACGCTCCCACACACAAACTCATCTAATGGATGAATGATAAATCTTCAGTTGTAATTATCGGAGGAGGCCTAGCAGGGGCAGAAGCCGCATGGCAAGTTGCAAGAGCAGGTATCAGAGTGACCCTTGTCGAGATGAGGCCTTCAAAAAGATCTCCGGCTCATCACACAAACGATTTTGCAGAACTTGTATGCAGCAATAGTTTTGGATCCCATAGCAGTGATCGTGCGGCAGGTCTTCTCCAGCATGAGCTTAGAGAATTAGGCTCTTTAGTGATAGAAACAGCTGATAATTGCTCAGTGCCTGCTGGAGGTGCTCTGGCAGTCGATAGAAGTCAATTCAGCAAAAAGATAACTACATCTGTTTCTTCTCACCCACTTATAGAAATTGAAAGACGTGAACTCAAGCTTCTTCCGAATGGAGAGCAATTAACCATTATCGCTACTGGTCCACTTACAAGCGAATCTCTTGCAGAGGATCTAAAAAAACTAACCGGAATAAACGAATGTCATTTCTTCGATGCTGCAAGTCCAATCGTTACAGGCGAAAGCATTGATTTCGATTTTGCATTTAAAGCAAGTCGCTATGACAAGGGGGAGGCAGACTACGTAAATTGCCCTATGGATAAATCTCAATACATTGCTTTTCGTTCAGAATTAATTAATGCAGAACAGGCCGAGTTAAAAGATTTTGATAGAAATTCTGCAAATTTCTTTGAGGGCTGTCTTCCAATTGAAGAATTAGCAAAAAGAGGAGAAGACACTATGAGATATGGTCCTCTCAAGCCTATTGGTCTATGGGATCCAAGATGGGGGGATGTAAATGATAAAGAGATAAGAAAATTAAAGAGAGCGTATGCAGTTGTTCAATTGAGAAAAGAAGACAAAGCAGGAAAAATGTGGAATCTTGTTGGATTTCAAACGAATTTAAAATGGGGTGAACAAAAGCGTATCTTCAGAATGATTCCAGGTCTCCAAAACTCAGAATTCATTCGTCTTGGAGTCATGCACCGCAATACATTCTTAAACTCACCCAAGCTATTGAAACCAACACTCCAATTTAAGGAAAGACCAAAACTCTTTGCAGCAGGGCAGATTACCGGTACAGAAGGATATATAGCAGCAGTTGCTGGTGGATGGATTGCAGGAACTAATGCCGCCTTACTAGCCAAAGGTTATGAACCTATTTGTCTAAATAGAACAACAATTATGGGAGCGCTAACTCACTTCATTAGCTCCTCTTATCCTGATCAAAAATCAAATAGCAAAAGAAATTTTCAACCTATGCCAGCAAACTTCGGTCTCCTCCCAGATCTTGACACACGAATAAGGGAAAAAAGAATGAGATATGGAGCCTATAGAGACAGGTCTTTAGAAGAAATTGCTAAGACCAAAACATATATGAATGAACTTTATAATCAAAGAAATGTCGCATCTTCTAAATGAATATAAAACAATACTGATTAATTGAATAAATTGATAAAGAAGCTATGAATCCAGATCAAGTGTCAATGGGAAAGCAACTTACCTGGGATGCTTTGGTTATAGGCTCAGGAATAGGTGGACTGGTAACAGCAAGTCAACTAGCTGTTAAGGGTGCCAAGGTTCTTGTTTTAGAAAGCTACATAATTCCTGGTGGTAGTGGGGGTTCCTTTAAGCGAAAAGGTTACACCTTTGACGTCGGTGCTTCGATGATTTTTGGGTTTGGGCAGAAAGGCCACACAAATCTACTAACTAGAGCTTTAAATGATGTTGGAGAACATTGTGAGACGGTTCCTGATCCAGCACAACTTGCTTACCACCTACCAGAAAATCGAGAAGTCATCGTCAATCGAGACTACGAAGAATTCATCTCTAACCTTTGCTGTCTGTTTCCACATGAAGAAGAAGGTATAAATAAATTCTATCGAGCATGCTGGCAAGTCTTTAATTGCCTAGATGCAATGCCACTCTTATCAATAGAAGATCCATCCTATCTAGCAAAGGTTTTCTTTAAGGCTCCCTTCGCATGCTTAGGCCTAGCTCGGTGGCTACCAACGAACGTAGGGCAAATAGCTAAAAGATATATAAAAGACCCAGATTTATTAAAATTCATCGATGTGGAATGCTTTTGCTGGTCAGTCATGCCCGCAGATCGAACTCCCATGATTAATGCTGGGATGGTGTTTTCAGATAGACATGCAGGTGGAATCAACTATCCAAAAGGAGGTGTTGGAATAATTGCCGAAAAGCTTGTCAAAGGATTAAAAAAATACGGTGGTGATATTAGATATAGAGCAAAAGTCCAAAAGGTTTTGATAAAAGGAAAGAAAGCTATAGGAGTAGAACTTGTCAATGGTGAGAAGATATATGCCTCAACCATAATCTCGAATGCAACAAGATGGAATACGTTTGGAGGGGAAGGAATTAAACAACCGTTAATTGATCCTATTAACGTCCCCGTGAGAGAAAAGAAATGGCGTACTCGATATAAACCTTCTCCTTCCTTCTTATCTCTACATCTTGGTGTGAATAAAAGCGCAATACCAGAAGGATCGCATTGTCATCACTTAATCCTCAATAAATGGGATGAGATGGAAAGTGAACAAGGTGTATCTTTTATTTCAATACCTACTCTTTTAGATCCCTCACTAGCACCAAAAGGAAACCATATTGTTCATGCCTTCACTCCCTCATCAATGAGAGAGTGGGAAAATCTGGACAACAAAGAATACCTAAAGAGAAAAGAGTTAGCAGCTAACAAACTCATCAACAAAATAGAAAGAGTCTTTCCTGAAGTATCGATAAATATCCAACATAAAGAAATTGGGACACCAAAAAGTCACCGGAGATTCCTTGGAAGACATCTTGGTACATATGGACCAATCCCCTCGAGACGTTTACCAGGCCTATTACCTATGCCATTTAACAGCACAAATATTAAAGGTTTTTATTGCGTAGGAGATTCTTGTTTCCCTGGACAAGGACTGAATGCTGTTGCTTTTAGTGGATTCGCATGTGCTCATAAGATAGGAGCATCAATAGGAATTAATAAATGGAGACTTCCTAATTAGGCAATTAATTAAATGAAATTATGAAGGCAAATTATCAATACTAAATCTATATCCTTGTTGACGAACTGTTGTAATTCCTCCTCCTTCTCCTAGACCAGCCTGCTCAAGTTTTCTACGTAGAGTTAACACCTGAGTGTCCACAGATCTTGGGCCTCCGCTAAAAGGCGGCCAAGCCATTCGTAAAAGCTCATTACGGCTTCTAACCATCCCTGGGGGCATTAACAACGCACAAAGCAAAGCAAATTCCCTTGGGCTTAACTCAACTGGTTTTTCCCTCAGTGTCACTTGTCGGAGTAAGAGGTGAACTTCAAGAGGTCCAACAGAAACACGCTCCTGTAAACCTATTCTTCCCCTTTTTAAAAGAGTTCTGCACCTAGCTGCTAATTCTTCAAGTCCAAAAGGTTTTCTTAAGACATCATCAGCTCCATCATCAAGTAGTCCAACCAATGCCTCAACTCCTGATCGGGCGGTAAGAACTATTACAGAACAACCGAGCTGTTGAGCGAGGCGGAGTGCAGAGTTTTTCTCCAACATCTCTGCGCTTACCAAAAGATCAGGAGATTGATCTCGACACAAATCAACTGCTTCTACCGCAGAACTAACTGCAGCGGCTAGATGACCATCCTGCCTTAAACGCTGAACGAGGACAGTTCTAAGAGTTGGATGAGGTTCAACAACAAGAACTTTTGCAGGGCTTTGAGTTGTTCCCTGAACAGATTGAGCACCAGCGCTCAATTCATTTGAAAGTAGGTCTGAAGTAATAGAAGTCACAGGCCTGAAAATGGCTCCATTTAAGAGAGCTTGGTTAAACTAAAGCATCCACATGACAATCGTCAGGAATTAGGTCGACCTCAGCAAACCATGACATCATTTGATGCTCCCGAAACGATAAGGCACTTCCAATCAATTTGTGATGCATGCCAACATTTAGTTAGTAAACACCACAGTCCAGCCGATTTACGGTTGTATGCAGATGGATACCTTAATGCCCTAAGAAATTGCAACAATTTAAGTCGCAAAGACCAAGAAAATTTAGAAAGGATTATAGACAGATGGATCTTAGATCCCTCAAGTTTTATAGGCCCAGATGGAGATATGAGGAATCTATTTATACAAAAAAACAATTGATGTTCATAAATTAAGAAGCCAAGGCTATCTCTAGTTTTTCGCGCAATTCTCCAGAATTATACATTTCAATCAAAATATCTGAACCTCCGATAAATTCACCTTTTACATAAACTTGTGGGATTGTTGGCCAATTAGAATATTCCTTTATACCTTGCCTTATTTCCATATCAGAGAGAACATCAAAAGTTTCGAAGCTAATTCCAATAGAATTTAGGATCTGAACAACATTATTTGAGAACCCACATTGAGGCATTAACTTTGTTCCTTTCATAAATATCATTATCGGATTTGAATTAATTAACTGTTCTATACGAACTCGTGTATCATTTTCCATGATTTAAAATTTGTTTGTTTAAGAGGGGATTGAGGTATTTAAGGCCAAGGCATGAATAGCTTCTGTAGCAATTTCATTTTCCAAGGACTTATAGACCATTTGATGCTGCTTAATTAGTGAAAGCCCATTAAATGAACTGGAAACAACATTGACCTGTAAATGATCTCCAGTGCCACTTAAATCATCAACTAACACTTCTGCATCAGGTATTGCCCTTATTATTGCTGCTACTACATCTTCTGATTTAACCATAGTCAAAAAATACTAATTGATTGTGTAATAAGAATGATGAATTTGGATTATTAATCAATATTTTCTCATACCAGCATATGGAGTATCTACAAAACCTAGCTCAAACAAGGCTTTATATGCTTTTTGCCCTTCTTCTTTGGCTGGACTCATAAATTTAATAACTTCTATAAGTAAAGGCACCGCCACTTCGGGTTGATTTTGCTTTCTAAATAAAGTTGCAAGGCGAAGATTAATTTTTGCTAATAAAGTCTGAGCTTCTCGGCCTTTGGAATCCATCTCGCGCGGAATTCTGGCATCAATACCTCTAAAGGCTCCGTTCACATCTCTATAAAAACCAAGCAATTGTTTTGTTAAAACTCTTGCCTTATCAAAATTCTTTCTAGCCTCAGCTAAATCATCTTGATCTATAGCTTCATCTCCCTGGTTAATATAATTTCTAACAGTAGATAGATTTAATCCAGCCTTCTGACTTGCTAAAACCTTATAACTAGAGGCAGGTTCCTGCTCAGAGAATGATGGTATAGGAGAAAGAAACAGTCCAAGTACAATAAGAAACACTGAACTTGAAGAACGAAAACCCATCTTGTGAAAAGTAAGTTGTTTACAAACTCTATAACTGTAATTATTTCCGGCCAACCGCCTTAAGGGACGCTTCTTCAGCTGCATGCATTCTTTTTTGAAGTTCAGAGTTAAATTCATGTGCTGCATTTTTACCAATGCTTTTGATTTTTAGGGGTTCTGAGAAACAAATTGCCGCTAGGCCACAAGGTTTAGGAACAACCGAACTGTAAGCAAGTCCTACAGGAAGAACATTTACCTCAATTCCTTTTTGATAAGCAAGTTGAGCAAGACGAGGTAAACCTTGTTTAAGTTTCTTAGTGTTACCGATTCTACTAATCCTTCCTTCAGGGAAAACTACAAGTTGCTCTTTATTCAACAATAAATCAACTGAATACCTCAAACTTATTAACGAAGGTCGAGTTTGATCAATAGAGAAACAACCTAATCTGTTAAGAAACCATCCTTGTATTCCTTTCATCTCTGAACGCGTCACCATAAAACGACAATCGCGATTGGTAATCCTTCTACCAGCAGCCATTGTCAACATAAGTGCGTCCCATCTAGATCTATGAGTAGGGGCTAAGACTAAAGCTCCCTTTAAAGGTAGATTTTCTCCTCCAAGGACAATGCAACTACTAAAAAAATATTTCAAGGCAATATCCTGAGTAACCCCCATCGCCAAAGAGCTTAGAAAAGGGTCAATCCCAAGACATACTTTTTTCTCTCGTTCAAATAGGGCCAAGGGCTCCTTAATTAATTAAAGTTTCTTTATTGAAGTTAATCTGAAGTGATTCGTGTATCTACCAAAACGGGGCAGTTAAATCAGCGGCTTAAGCAAAACACAAAAAGTCACTAATTAGTTAATAAAATAAATTGACAATAATTCATATTTAAATGACAAGCCTTGGAGTAAACATCGACCACAT
>CETG01134267.1_pt1 | contig 10108 bp, 9 predicted proteins | sample 361471 | NCBI WGS metagenome assembly CETG01 (sample SAMEA2622696, study PRJEB7988) | marine metagenome | isolation source: saline water (ENVO:00002010), including | reverse complement strand
TTTTCTTTAAAACGAGCAGGAATATAGCATACAGATTTTATTCCACTCATAGCTTTTTTGAGGTCTGAGTAAATACTCCAATCACCAACTATAGTTTCCCTTACACCTAAGGATTTCAGTCTTTCTTCTGATTTTTTGTTGGAAGTTAAGACCCTTAGATGTTGCTCAGTTTCTAGTAACTTTTTTAAAAGAGGTATACCAACCGCACCTGAGGCACCTATTACTAGTATCATTCTACTACTCCAATCTTTTGATAGGATTTTATCTACTTACGGCAGAAAAAGTTTACTAATTAAGAGTTAATAGCTTCCATAATAACTTTGAGCATAACAAGAATAATATCGGTTACAAGAGCCAGAAAATATATATTCTCATAAGGTTTTAATATTTTCATCTAATTTGTAATACAACTTTACCCGTCGGCTTTTTTTTAGCTATGTTCATCATTCAAGCCATTATCTATGAAAGCTCTGAGTGAATAAAAAACTGACTATGCTAGTTTCACCAATTGGTCCGACGCTAATACGCTTGGCTGCGCCAAATATTTTATCAATGTTGGTGCTTCTAGTAACCTTGGTGCTAGAGGCGTGGTTTGTAGGACAGTTGGGTACTATACCCTTAGCGGGTTTAGCCCTAGCTTTTCCTATGTTTATGTTAATGATGATGTTGTCAGCGGGATCTATTGGAGGAGCCATAACTGGAGCGGTTGCAAAGAAATTAGGCGCCGGTAATATCCGCGAAGCGCAAGAACTAGCGCTTCATTCATTATTATTATCCTTATTTTTGGCATTTATTTCTAGTTTAATATTTTTGTTAGCTGGCAAATGGATTTATACTGTTTTGGGTGGGCGAGGTCTTGTCCTTGAACAAGCCTTACTGTATTCCGATTTCTTTTTTTTCGGATGTTTTAGCATGTGGCTTTCAACTGCTCTTGCAGCAATTGTTCGGGCTACTGGAAACATGAAGGTCGCCGCTACCGGTGTTATAGCAGGTTTTATTGTTCAAGCGCTTTTTTCAGCGATCTTTATTTTTGGACTCGGTCCTATTCCTAGCCTTGGAATAACAGGTGCAGCTGTTGGAGCAGTATTGGGTTTTTCCACAGCCGCGATCATACATTTATATTTTTTAAGTCATAGCTGTAAGGAACTACCCTTAATTTTTAAAGGAATACAAATAAATTTATTACCGATTATGGATATCCTGCGTGTTGGCGGGTTGTCTGCTGTAAACCCCTTTTGTTCGTGGGCAACTGTTGTCCTGATTGGAGCTTTCATGGCAGATTATGGCGTGGATGTTTTGGCTGGTTACGGTATTGGCTCCCGTTTGGAATTTTTATTGATTCCATTAATATTTGGATTTGGTGCTGCTTCCACAGTTATGGTTGGCACTCATTTTGGTGCGGATCAAATTGACCGAGCCCATAAAGTTGGTTGGACTGCAGCTTTATATAGCGCGGGAGTAGCTGGTTTGATTGGCCTCGTGGTAGCATTTTTCCCTCAACTTTGGGCTAATTTATTCTCTGATGCAGAGACAGTTAGGGTCGTTTGTGGTACCTATTTAAAAATTGCTGGCCCATTTTATGCATTTTTTGCATTGGGGCTATGTCTTTACTTTGCTTCGCAAGGAGCAGGGCGCGTATTCTGGCCCGTTTTAGCTGTTGCTCTTCGGTTTGCTATTGTTCTATGTGGTGCTATTGCTGTTTCGAGAATGCAACAACCAAGTATAGAGTTGTTTTTTATATTTATTGCTCTGGGGATGGTGGTTCAGGGTCTATTAACGGGTTTATCGATTTATTTGGGGGCTTGGAGGCCAAAAAGAAAATAGTTTGAAAGTAAGTTGGCCTAAAAATATTTTTCCAGTTCTAGTTATCTTTTTTGATTTCTTCTACTTCTTCCCTTCTTAACTCCAACTTTAGCCATTCTTCTTCTGACAAAACTTTTTCTTTAGTCAATTTTTCCAGTTCTAAAGCCCCATTTTTAAAACCTTCCGGATCTCTAACAAAATAATTTTGATTGGCTAATTGAGACTCTATCATTTTTATTTTTAAATTTAACTCTTCTATTTTTTTTGGCAGATTTTCTAAAGCATATTGATCATTATAAGTAATCCGTTCAGGTTTCTTATTTGACTTTTTCTGTATACGATTTTGTATCTTCTCAATATTAGTCTTTGATGGCTCTCTATTTGTTTGCTTTTGGTTTAACATATCTGAATAACCCCCCACATATTCTATCCAACCACCTGGTTTGACATCGTCTGGGGCAATTACTGACGTAACTACTTTATCCAAGAAATCTCTATCATGACTTACAAGTAATAATGTCCCTTTGTATTCAGAAATCAACTCTTGCAAAAAATCTAGGGTTTCGTGATCTAGGTCGTTGGTTGGTTCGTCGAGAACTAATAGGTTGGAAGGTTTTGCAAAAGCTCTTGCGAGCATAAGTCTGCCTCGCTCACCTCCAGATAAGGCACTTACGGGGGTACCTGCTTGTTCTGGCTTAAATAAAAAATCTTTGAGGTAGCTTACTACATGCCTTGATTTGCCACCCACAAATACCATATCGCTCCCACCCTCTGTAAGTGCATCTCTTAAAGATATTTTTGGATCAAGACTTTCACGTCTTTGATCTAGAGACACTATGTCAAGTTTTGTACCAAGTTTGATCGTACCTTTCTCTGGCGAGATTTCTCCGATTAAAAGCTTCAAAAAGGTAGTTTTACCTGCACCATTTTTGCCAATAAAACCTATCCGGTCCCCTCTTGTTATTCTTATAGAAAAGTCTCTTACAAGAGAGATTTTACCGTAGGTTTTGGAAATATTTTCAATATCAAAAACGATCTTTCCTGATAGTTCAGTCACAGAAGTATTGGCTTTAATTTTATGTGCTCTAACCTGTGTTGTTTGCCTTATTTTACGTAACTTTTGGAGTTCTTTAAGGCGTCTAACATTTCTTTTTCTTCTAGCTGTTACACCATATGTTAACCAATGCTCTTCTCTAACTATTTTTTGCTTGAGTTTGTGATGATCTATAGCCTCTTGTTCCAGTATTTTGTCTCGCCAGGCTTCAAATCTTTCAAAATTATTGTTTAGACGAAAGGCTTGACCACCTTTTAACCAGACCGTGGACTCAGATAAATTTTCTAAGAACCGACGGTCATGGCTTATTAAAATTATAGCACACTTCAGTGATTGAATCTCATTTTCTAGCCATTCAATAGTTTCAACATCCAAGTGGTTTGTTGGCTCATCTAATAGTAAAATATCGGGTTTCGGCGCCAAAACTTTTGCTAGTGCGACTTTTCTAGTTTCCCCACCTGACAATTTGTTAAGTTGCTGGCCTTCCACTATTCCAAATTGTTTTAAAAGATAAGACGCCCTATGCTTGGCAATTGCTGTATTTTGTTTTTCAACTGTATAGCTATGCACATCATGAAAACCGCTGAAATCAGGCTCTTGAGGTAAATACTCTATTGTTATTCCAGGCTGAACAAATTTATCACCAGAGTCGGGCTCAACTTTTCCAGCGATAATCTGTAGCAGAGTAGACTTTCCAGAGCCATTTCTGCCCACTAAACATATCCTATCATGTTGGGATATAAAGAATTCTACATCTTTTAATAATAGGTCTGAGCCTAATGTAAGATTAACATCACGTAATGAGAGTATTGGTGGTGCCATGATAATCCTTTGAATCCCTATATTGAGAAACCCTATAACTAATCGAGAACTAAAAATATATTCCAAATTGTTGGATTTAGATCCCAGTTAAGATAACATATTTAATCATATCAATTTTTATAAAAGAGAGGAAAGATGTTTGCTAAGTACAATGATAACATAACATCAGTTGCATTAGGTCTCTACTTCCTTGGAATAGTTGTCTATGTGGTCCAGCTTCTTTTTATGACAGAAGTTTGGCTTAAAGGAGAAGCTGTTGATATATCTGCTATCACAGTTGCTAGAGTGATGGGTGCAACATGGTTAGGGCTGGGCGTTGGATTGCTATTAACTTTCATTAACGGTCCCGACGGTCAGAAGTCATTTTTTTATGGCTTAGTAGTTGCACAAATCGCAACATTTATTGCGGTGTTAAATTCATATTTGCAAGGTAATCCAAGTTCTCAGGATGATGCAATAATTGTGGCAATATTAACACTGCTGCTACTATTTGGGTGGTCGAGAATTCGCTCACGTCTGTGAGACTTGAGAATCCGTAGTAGTTATTATTTTTTTTATTTTACCGAACTGGGCAGCTTAACTGGACTTTGCTGTCCAGTTTTTTTATATCGCTTATGCAATAGGGTGGAAATAAACTATTCAAGTTCTCTTTATTTTGTTCTAGTTTAAATAGAGAGCTTAAGAAAAAGTAAGTTAGAAATTAAACCTCTTAAAAATTGTCTGGGTTAGAGCCAAAAGCTTTTCATCCATACCTTTAGCACCTATTAATGATATGCCCGCAGGGCACCCATTCACTGATAAGGCCGGGATCGATAATTGTGGTAAGCCCGCTAATCCAGCAATACAAGTCAACGCCATAGCATTAGACCTAAAAGAGTCCAGAGTTTTGCTGTCAGCATTTTTTTTGGGGGCAATACAGGGTGCTGTAGGTAAAACAAACACAGTTCCAGTGGGCATAATCATATCTATCTTTTCTTTTATGACTTCCCTTTGTTTTTGGGCCGCCTTAAATTCCTTTTCTGTAATTGCCTCTGCAGCTTTAAATCTCTCCTTTATGCCTGGCCCCAAAGAAGCATTATTGGCTCTTACCCAGGGTAAGTTGCTAACCTTAACTTCTCCAGCTTGGATTACTCTAAATGCTTCCCACCAACTATCGAGTCCTTCGGGCGCAAGTGTTACTCGTTCAATGTCATTACCGAATACTTTTTCTATAAAGCTGTTAAATGCTAAACCAATTTCGGAGTCAGATCTATTGACTGCATCTTCAATAACAACAAACCTTTTGATTTTTGCTGTTGCTTGTTTGCCCTCAAGCAGCACACTGCCAATTAAAGGCATCAGGTCTGGCTTTGATGAAAACCAACCTGCGGTATCAAAACTAGGCGCCATAGCCCTCCCTCCCTTTAGACTGACACGCCCTAAAGTTGGGCGAATACCCCAAATACCACAAAAGGAAGCTGGGATGCGGACCGATCCACCAGTATCTGAGCCTAATGAAAAATCTACTAATCCTGCTGCAACAGCGGCTGCCGAACCAGATGAAGAACCACCTGGGAGTCGGGATGGAGCCTTGGTATTTATTGGCGTACCATAGTGATGGTTTGATCCTGTGAGACTATAAAAAAACTCATCGCATATGGTCATCCCCATAAGAGTGGCACCCGAGTCCAACAGTTTAGTGATGGCATCGGCATTCTCAGAGGCGGGTGCTGTCTTATTGTAAAAGTCAGGGCTTCCATTTGAGGTTTTGTGGCCAGTTACATCAAATAAATCTTTTGCTACGAATGATAAGTTTGACAGAGGGCCGGTTTCATATCCAATTATTGGCTTCTTCTGGGTATTTGGAACAAGACAATTAGCGGGGTCTTCTAATAGCTTTTTCAATTTTTTGGCGCTGGTATTTGGTTTGTAAACCAGTCGTATATTTCAAGCCCGTCCCAACATACGACGCCGGGTTTTTTCATCAGAGTTTCAAATGTTTCTCGAACGTAAGAAATTCTATGGGGTGACCCAGACAAATATGTGTGCATTGCCAAAGCTATAACTCTTGGGTTGCCGTCATCACTCTCCGAATAAAGGGTATCAAAGTAGTCCAGTGCTCTGTCCCTATAAATGTGAGATGGGTTGTTCTGGATATTCATCATTACGATATCATGAAGTTCGTAATTATAAGGCAAAGCAACTATTGGTTGATGCTCAGTTCTTGCCCAAATGGGCTGGTCGTCTAAGACCCAATCTCCTATATATTCAATTCCTGCATGGGATAAGTGATCTAAAGTATCGTATGTCTGCGTGAGGCCCGGCCCAAACCAACCTTTTGGTTTAGAACCAGTAAAATTTTCTATTACGTTTAATGACTGCTCTATAACACCTCTCTCATCGTCAAGTTTATGCATGGGTAGCTGTTCATAGGAATGAGCATTAAATTCCCATCCTGATTCAAGGCATGCTCCTGCAACCTCAGGATAATCTTCACATACTTTTGCATTAAGGGTTACTGTAGGTCTTATACTTAAATCATCAAGCATCCGTTTTATTCTCCAAAAACCAACCCTCATGCCATATTCGTGCCAAGACCAATTGGGATGGTCAGGTGTCATTGGTTGTCCTTGTGGTGGCGAGATTACCATTCGAGCCATCGCTCGTTCAATATTCCAAACTTCTAGTGCAAGTATTGGCCAAATAATTATCTTTCCACTATTTGGTAAGGATAGTTTGGGCCTCTTGTCTATGACAGTATAATCTATTCTTTCGCCTGGCTTCATTCCCATGTGTAATCCCCATTTTGATTAAATACCTTATAATCCGAGTAATGGACTCTTATAAGGTGAGTCTGATCTCAAGTGATTGTAGCAGTCGTCATAGAAATCGGAAGCGTATATTAGTTTATTTTTTTCTTGGAAAAAATCTATTTTTATATTCTTATCCATTTTTTTAGATAACTTTTTTATACAGAGGAAAACTTGGCGAATAGAAACGTAAGCTTCAGGAAATCAAAAGCTATAACTTTATCCCTCTTTTTTATCTTGGTATTTGTTGAGATAAGCTACTCTAAAGATAATTTCATTACAGTGGCATCTACAACATCGACAGAGAATTCTGGCTTTCTAAATTATTTGCTACCAAAGTTTAGTAATAAGACAGGTATATTTGTGAGAGTTATTGCCGTAGGTACTGGGCAGGCCATTGAAATCGCAAAAAGAGGTGACGCAGATATTTTATTAGTTCATCACAGAAAGTCAGAGCAAAAATTTGTGGATGAAGGTTTTGGAGTAAGACGTTACGATTTAATGTTTAATCACTATGTTATCGTTGGACCCGGTGGGGACCCTGCCAATATTAGGCAGGTTAGTGAAGCCGAGGTGGCTTTAAAAAAAATTTTTGAGACACAATCAAATTTTGTATCGCGGGGGGATAATTCAGGTACTCATAAATTTGAGTTAGGACTGTGGAAAATGGCAGGTATTAAGCTGGGTAAAGATGCCGGAAATTGGTATAGAGAGCTGGGAACTGGCATGGGAGCGACACTAAATACAGCTGCAAACATGTTGGCTTACACAATTGCAGATAGAGCAACCTGGTTGAGTTTTAAGAATAAAATGAATTTAGAGGTTTTGTTAAGAGGTGATGCCAAACTTAAGAATTCATATGGAGTTATATTAGTTAGTTCGCAAAAACATCCTCATGTGAAGCGTAAAAAAGGGGAAACTTTTATAGACTGGTTAACTAGTAGAGAAGGTCAAGATGCAATAGGTCAGTTTTCTATTAACGGTGAACAACTTTTTAAACCATACAATTCGGTAAAAAATAATTAGTAAAATGTTAGTTGTTGAACATAGGCGTTTACATCAATTTCTTTCCATAATTTATACTTCGGTAACTATTTTAATTCAAAGTACTGTTTTAGTTTTCAGGCTGGCGGGCAAATAGTAACTATTTTTTTGGAGGTGAAGTTATGATATGCCCAGAGTGCGAGAATGGAAAGATTTGGCACCCGTTTGCACATATAAAGAATTCACCAAGTTTTTGTAAATGGGTACCCTGTAATCGGTGTCAGGGATCAGGCATAGCATATTGTTGTGATGGTGAAGATTTCAACAATCCTAAGGTGGTAATGCAAGGTCGCAGTTTAAAACTTAATATTTAATAGCTTTCTGATCTTAAAAAGTTAGGCAATTATTTTCTCTATGTTTTCTAGTGGTCTCCCGATAGCTGCTTTATCATTTAAAACAACTATTGGCCTTTGTAGGAGTATTGGATTAATAGAGATTGCTTCTAATAATTCACTTTCATTTAATTTAGGATTAGATAACCCTAATTTTTTATAAGGTTCTTCATTTTTTCTAATGATCTCCCGTGCGGTTACCCCAAGTTTTTTGATTAGATGAGCCAACTCTCTTGAGTGAGGGGGGAACTTTAAATATTCTATTATCTCTACCGTCAGTTGTTTTTGCTGAATAAGCTCTAGTGCGTTGCGAGACTTACTACATTGTGGGTTATGGTATATTTTTATACTTGTGGTCATAAAACTGAATTAAATTTAGGCTATCCTTTGATGCACTTAATGTGTCCAAATATTATAGCGGTTTGTAAAGTTATAAAAACAACTTTTAGTCCGAATAAAGGATCGTTAGTATTCGGTCAATCTACCCAGTATAATTAATTTCTTTATCAAAACACTTCAGGAAAATAATTTTTAAGGATTGAAATTATATTGTGGCTACGGTGTTCGACCGTATGAGATGATAAAGTTCGTTGTTTACCAGCCAAAGCAATCGCCTCTCTTTCCTTCGGGTTTTCTAGATAATATTTAGCAATATTGGCACATTCCTTGGGATTGCTATAGGATACAACTTCTTTATCAATATGGAAAATTTCTTCTAAATTACTGGCCTCATCTGTCAGTAGCATAGTGCCAACCCCAGTAACTTCGTATAGACGTTGATTTGAAGCATACTGTTGGACCGCACTAATATGATTGTTAATAACAATTTTCGAATTTCTAAGAGTTTGGTACATATCTATTCCATAGACTGGTTGATGCCAATGAATTCCACCTATAGTTTTAGTTTTGGCTTTATCCCATGGGCTATTTGCCCAAACATTTATATTTAGATACTTACTAAACTGCCTTAATAATTCAGGCCTTTTATCTGTTAATTGACCAACAAAAGATACGTCGAATTTCTTATTAGCCGATTCTAACTCAGCCAATATTTGCTCTCTAAAGCCATGTAGAAGAAGTTCGCTAGCTTTGCCTTGAGCGCGTAATTGCATAACTATTGGTAAAGCACCTGATAGAATTAAATCAAAGTTCTCTAGGTTAAGACCATCTATATTGGAGGTTATTTCTCCAATAGCAAAACTATATTCTCCATTTATTTTTTCTAAAAACCTTCCACCTAGAGAAAATAGATCTGCTATCCAGATAATATCAGGCCGAATTGATCTAACTTGTTGTTCTACTATAATTTCTTGCCATTCTAATATATTTTCAAAGGAAAGTGTTAAACTACTGCTGTCACTTTCCTTGGAGTATTTTTCTAACACGTTTTTATACCCATTTTCTATGCACCAACGAATTTGTAATGGAACCTGATTGTGAAAGACATCCGTTACTTCGCACCCTAATTTTCTGAGTGGTTTTGCCCATACCGTTGCATTATGAAAGCCTCCATGGATGGTTTTTGAGTGCTGGATGGCGTATGGTTGGTTCTCCAGACCTGGGTTAGATTTATACAGCCAATTGGTATAACCATCATAAACTGAGTCTATGATCATTATTCGCAATTTATTTCCCTAATTTATTAGTTGTTATTTTATTTACAATTTTTCTCATGAATAGGCTCTTTCATAATTTGATTATTTGGGAATTTTGATCTAAAAAATTAAGCACGTACTTGGTCAATTTGTCGTAAAATTTTACTAAGTTCTGATTATAGTTGCTGCCCTGTTTGTTTATGGCTTTTGACTTTAGATCTGAGTAAGGGGAAAAATCAAAATCGGTTCCGAAACCAACAGTGTTGTGTTTGATGTAAGGAATTAATTTCTGAACAAAATGGTCATTAAAAAGAAAAAAGGAACTATCTCTATGTGTTGAGTGTGATACATGGCAAAAATTATTACAATGCAGCTTTGCAATATTTTTATTTTCTAAAAGAGCCACTAGAGGAAACCAGTGATCCCAGAAGGGCATCCCAAGGCAAAATTGGGATTCTTTCCAAACATCTAACAGTGAGCGATGAAAGAAGAAAAAATCAAAACCAAATGGATCCAGAACACCATTTCTTTCTTTACTATTGGCGATATCTAATCTTGGTCCATATACCAGACCAATTTTAGAAAGTTCTCTAATTTTGGGAATTAGGTTGTTGAGGCTATGTGCTATAATGTCTGAATTTATAATCCCTAAAGTTTGGGATTTTGTTG